>Ga0233433_10001464_pt1 | contig 22342 bp, 18 predicted proteins | sample SI_122_August201_5_FD_179868 | JGI IMG/M metagenome (GOLD analysis project Ga0233433, IMG submission 179868) | Seawater microbial communities from Saanich Inlet, British Columbia, Canada - SI_122_August2016_100_MG | ecosystem: Environmental > Aquatic > Marine > Inlet | place: Canada: British...
GGAAGATAGAGCGCTTACAGTCGAATTACAAAGATTCCTGGAACGATCGCTCGTAAAGGAGTCGAATCAGAGAGTCGGCCCTATCGAATGGCTGTCGTCCTGTGACCTACGTCACTAAGAAAATGTTGTTGGATCTAAACGAGAAATTGGAAGAGGAAAATTCTTCGGCTGAGCTACAACACAGCAACTTGCTTGATGAAGACCTCAATATCTTAGAGGTCGATGAGTCAACAAGACTGGAAGTCGCACTTTCCAAAATTTCCTCCGATGTCCCAAGGGGCGATGGCACGATCGATCTGGCCACTTTGGACAACTATTGGCTGGGCATGGTTTGGGCAATTCGCAGTCATAATTTGCCTGATGGAGAACAGCTAGCCCGACAGTGGTCAATGCAGAGTGATCTTCGGTTCACCGAAGAAGGCTTTAGAGACGCATGGAATGCATACGACTCAACCCATGAAAATCCAATCGGAATTGGATCAGTTTACAAATTAGCGCAGGAGTTTGATGCGCGAAAAAACAAACTTAGCTTTCTTGAAAAGCTAAGAGGTTGGTCTTCAACCGGCGAATCAGAAGCAATGGAGAAAAAAATGCTTGAGGACAAGTTTGTCCTCGATGATCTTGCTTTGTTGGGTCAATGGACAAATTTCTATGCGAGTCATGGTGTTGGCAAAACATTGATGACTATCAGGCTTCTTAAGGATGCTATCGAAAGCGGTGTTTTAGACGGGCGACAAGTGTTCTACGTCAATGCGGACGATAACTACAAAGGTTCAGTTGAAAAACTAGCGATAGCAGAAGAGCTTGGTATCGAGATGCTGCTTCCACACAGAAATGATTTCGATCCGGATATGCTCGTAAGCGAAATGAGAGAGGCGGCTAAAAAAGACGAAGCTAGGAATATCATAATTGTGCTAGACACTTTGAAAAAGTTTGCGGACCTAATGGATAAAACAAAAGGTACGGCTTTCGGGAAGGTAGCCCGGCATTTTGTTCAGGCTGGAGGCACATTGATCTGTCTCGCGCATACTAATAAGCACAAAGACTCTGATGGCAAGAGTGTTTATTCGGGAACCACTGATATTGCGGACGATTCCGATTGCGTTTACATCATTGACAAACTCGACGAAGACCAAGTTTCTGGCAGCCAAACAATTGTGTTCAGGAACGAAAAGTCTCGGGGCAATGTGATCGATGAAAAAAGCTTTAGCTACTACAAGCACCAAGGTGCTCCATACGCAGATTTCCTGGAGACGATTGAAGCCATTGACCCGGAGGCTGCAGAACTAGCAAGGAAAACTGCAGAGAGCTACAAACGGCTTAAAAAAGATAATCGAATAGTAGGATCAATAAAAGAAGCATTGGAAGAAGATAAAACCTTAGCCCTGACTAACCTCATGGAAATAGTGCATGAGCGATCGGGCAGGACTATAGCAGATTGCCGAGAAGTTGCGGATCGATACAGTGGAGATCACTGGGATGAGTTTGTATTCTGGAAAATCTCTTCAGGAATAAATAATCGTAAGGCTCTCGCTGTTCTGCCCAACCCCTTTGGAAACCCAAAAACCCAAAAACCGGAAGAACCGAGCTGAGTCGCTATGGATTGCACCTCAATAAGAGACGGTTTTTGGGTTTTTGGGATTTTGGGTTTAGAGGGACCCCTATGGGCCAAGAGGCAAAAAAAGTCGGAACGCTAATCGGTTGGGGGGCACCCCCCCTAAAATCATATGGGGCTCTTGAACCTAGTCTATTAGACCATTCACCTCGAACGATCATGGGTAAAAAAGATTCTCAATACAGGCGCATACAGGCCACAGAAAATCGAAAGGACAATAGCTCATGGAAGACACCGACAAACATAAGTCTCTTTGTGGCGCAAAAACACGGACTGGTCACGCTTGCCGTAAGCCTGCTTTGAAAAGAAAACGGCGGTGCCGACTGCATGGCGGTGCTTCGACTGGCCCGAAAACAGCCGAGGGAAGAGCGCGAATCGCCGCAGCTCAACTGAAGCACGGTAGGTACGTCAACTGGCGTGAGCGCCGGGAAAAGGAGAAAGCTTATTTCAGGCAGATCCGAATGGTGATGGCCCAGGCTATAGAGGCGGGGTTGATTAAGGATTGAGCCGACAGACACGACATACCATGGGTGTTTGTCTTGTCTGTCCGGATTTCTAACACCCAAGTACTGCAGGAGTCTCAACCCTGAAACCTGAAACCTGAAACCTGAAACCTGAAACCTGAAACCTGAAACCTGAAACCTGAAAACTGAAACCTGGGGATACCGGGGAAGTGATTCAGGCCTATGTGGTGCCATATGGGCTGACGACTTACAGTCAGTACCGTCTGGCGCATTTCTGTTTCAAGCAATTCTACTTGCCCGCCTTGTTATCGAATAGTAGACTATACGTCTAGTTTTTGGTGCTCGGGGAGATTTCAATGTGTCAGATTGTCCAATCTAGTTCGATCTTATTTCGTTGGGGCTCTGCGTTAGCTGCCTTGCTGCTGGCAACCCACGTTTCTGCGACCTCCGATTATCGCGGAGTGATGGAGTTCCAGGAGTATTGTGCCTCGTGTCACGAAACACCTGCACCGGGCACGAAAGTTCCCACTCGCGCCGAGTTAAAGGCCATGCCTCCGACTAAGATTTATGAGTCCATGACGGTTGGCAAGATGAAGCCTAATGCCGAAGGGCTCACTGAAAAGCAGATGCGCAGAATCGCTGAATGGCTGAGCGGGCGACCACTGGTCGATATCGACCTGTCCGCCGCTGCCATGACCAATGCATGCACTGACAACGCGAAGTTGGGTAACCCACTGACCGGTGCACGTTGGCTTGGATGGAGCCCCGATCAGACCACGAGCGCGCGCTTCCAGTCCGCTGACTCGGCGGCTCTCGATGCAGCAGAAGTGCCAAACCTGAAACTCAAATGGGCCTTCGGTCTGCCGGGAGCTGCGTCGCTGCGAAGCCAGCCCGTCGTCGGTGGCGGGTGGTTATGGGTGGGCAGTGATAATGGCATGGTGTATGCGTTGGATGCTGATACCGGTTGTGTGCATTGGTCGTTTGAGGCGAAGCGGCCAGTGATTAGTACGATTACTATCGGCCCTATGAGGGATTCGCCGGGTCGTTACGCCGCATACTTCGGCGATTTCGGCGCCAACGTGTATGCAGTTGATGCCGAGACTGGAAAGCAATTGTGGACCACACGAGTAGAGGAACATCATGCGGCGGCAGTCAGCGGGTCCGTAGTTCTGAACCCCACAGGCGATCGTCTCATCATTCCCGTTGGCTCGTGGGAAGAGCCCATGGGAGTTTCCCCCAGTTACGAATGCTGTACTTCTCGAGGCGCAGTTGTCGCCCTTGACGCGAAGACGGGCAAACAGATTTGGAAGACGTATACGCTAACTGAAGAGGCGAAGCCTTTGTGGAAGAACAGCAGCGGTGTCCAGCAATATGGCCCATCCGGTGCAGCAATTTGGAGCGCTCCTACGATCGACACCCGTCGAAACGCCATTTATGTGGGGACATCAAACGCCTACGTTCCCGTACCCGATGGTGGCGCCAGCGACGCCATATTCGCTTTCGCTATGGACAAAGGAGAACTGCTCTGGTCACGCCAGCTTCTTGAGGACGACGCAAACGACTTTGGTTGTGGTGCTACGCCTGAGGAATACCAGAAGAATTGTCCTGGTAAAAAGCCGGGAACTAATGACGACATTGGTGCGTCGCCAATTCTCCATACTCTCAAAAACGGACGCCAAATCCTGATAGCGTCACAAGAAAGCCGCACAACCACGGTGCTCGACCCGGATCGAAATGGTGCCATCATCTGGCAAGGCATTCCCTCGGATCGAAAGACGGCGACCGGCGGAAACCTCGGTCCAGCCGTCGACGGTGAGCTTCTCTACGTGCCACTTGGTTTTGAAGACCATCAGGAGTTCGAAAGTGCTGAGGCCCTTAAAACCGAAGGTGGGCTGGTTGCTTTGGATCCTGAATCCGGCCGTCGCGCCTGGACAATCGTCATTCCCAAGCCGACGGACTGCAAGGATCCAACATCGCGGTATTGCACTTCCGCAAATCAGGCTGCTGTTACTGCTATTCCCGGAGTATTGTTTACAGGATCAGTGGACGGGACGATGCGCGCATTCTCAAGCACCGATGGCGCTCTGCTGTGGTCCTACTCGAGTAATCGCACCTTTGAGACCATTAACGGAATCGAGGCTAGCGGGGGCTCTCTCGGCGGACCCGGGCCTACGGTTGTTGACGGAATGGTTTATTGGGGATCTGGTTATGTGATCTTGGGTACTATGCCAGGAAATGCATTACTCGCCTTCGAGGTCGAGTCCGATTCCACTGAGTGAGTATCTGTTTCCTGTGGTTCGTATTCAGGCGGACTACCGACTGCTGGCTGGCTTCGACAATTCCAGACTGTCGATGTAGGCCGTTATCATTTGCTGCCACTCACGCTTGAGCCCGGCCACCCCATTGGATTTAGATAAAGCGACCGTATCGAGTCCGGTGTAGATAATATGTAACAAGACCCGAGCAATACTCCGGCTCCTGGCGGGGCTGATTTCTGGATGACGAGATCTCAGCTCTTCTGCCATTACCTGGGCTGAACGCAAATGCCCTTGAAGCCTTGGCTCATTGAAGTCGGGGCTATATTTGTTGGCTTCATAAAACTCCACGATATGACCATGTTTTTCCCAGACTTTTTGAAGCCGACGCTCAACCCTGGACACATAGACAGCAAACTCAAGTTTGTCTTCACCAGGCTTGGGGGTGGTTTGTTCGTCAATTTCCAGCAGCGCCCTGTGCATCACTGCCAGGAATACAGATCGTCTGTTTTCAAAAAAATGGTACAGCGTCCCTCTTGCAACATCTGCAGTTTCCATGATGTCGTCGACACTGATTTCTTCGTATCTTCTTTCTCCCAACAGGGTTTCACTGGCATCGAGAATATTCGTCACCCGATCCATACCACGCGCCTGAGCCGGTTGTTTTTTCATGCCCAATAGATTGAGTGGTTTGATCTGTAGTCTCCCTGTCCAGCTGCGCATCGTATCAGTCGACGCCTGGCTTTTGAATACCTCCCGTGGTTTCTCGAGTGAAATTGGATTATGAGTCTAGTTTAAGTTATAACGTCGGCTGAACACTCAAAATTTATCTGGAGGTTGATTGTGCTGTTCCGTTCCTTGATCGTTGGACCGGGCAAAATCTCGATGCATAGTATGTTGGTGGGGTTTCGCGTCGTCGCCCTGTGGATCGGCGCAGCATCACTAGTCATTCCCGTTGCAGGACTTGCTGACGGACCGAACCCGTCGGATTATCCGGCGCTCTCGACTAAACAGATGGGCCATGTTCGCCACATGATCAACATGGCGAACGACCTGCCTGGGGATTTTTCCCTGCTGGGTCAGATGGATCCCGTTTACCACATGAGCTTTCACGCCTACCAGTTTCAGTTCGCATTCGCTGCCTACGCCTTGGCGAGTGCGCACTACCACTACACTCCTGCTCACCGCGATCTCTATCAGGATGCGTCTGCCAGGCTGATCAAGAGAATGATCTACAAGGACGTCTGGGACTACTGGGCGCACGTCAGCAAGTACGATATTACTGGGAGAACCGACGAAGGCGGTGAGAACGTATGGCGTACCGAGGACGACGAGTACGGTTGGATCGATCCCAACATCAAGAAAAACATCATGTACAGCGGTCACCTGCTGCAAATGGTTGGCCTGCATGAGACGTTGTTCGACGACCACCGCTACGATCAACCAGGATCTCTCATGTTTCGCTATGCCCCGCCAGAGTACGGCCAGGATCCTATCGAGATGAAATACGATCACGACCGGCTGACGACGGTCATCTTCGATCAATTTGAGGAAGGTCATTTCCGCGGGATCGAGTGCGAGCGCAACGCCGTTTATGCGGAGTGCAATCAGCACCCGATTCTTGGTCTCATGTCTTACGACCTTGCGCACGGCACCAATTTCTCGCCCGAGGTTAAAAGTAATTTCAAAAAAGTGATGGTCGAACGGAATTATATTGACCCCGAAACCAAAACCACGATGTATTTTCTGAAAGTCAGAGAAGACGAGGTCATTCCGGCGAGCTATGCGTGGGCTGATGGTTGGAACGGCCACGCCCAGCACGTCTGGGACAAGCAGTTCATAGAAGAAATCTACCCCCATCAGCTAGAGCGTTATATCCCGTCCATGTTGGAAGGCGTTCCCGGGGAGGATATGGGCTATACCGCTTCCTTCGACTTTGGCTGGTTCGCTCTTCTAGCCTCCGAGGTCGGTGATAGCGAAACGGTTCAGATAATGACCGACTATGCGGATGCGCACTTCAAACCAACCTGGATGGACGGGGGCTTACTGTACCCGAATACCGCTGACTACCTGTGGAACTTCAGTCGGGACGAAAAAGGTTTCATCCAGAATGTCGGACCTGTGACAGGGAACGTACTGGTCGGATTTGCACGTATCAATCCGGCAGATGGGCTCTGGCACATCTACAATGAGCCTTTTAATCAATCGCACTTCGCTGAGCCGCACATCACCGATGTGGAGTATCTCGAGGCCAGTGTCACGCGGGCTGTCTACGACGCAGAAAAGGACGCACTGATCGTAACCCTCGCGCCAGGGCCTGTGAAAAGCGAAACCACGTCTTTCACGGTCCGCCAGCTGGATTCAAAGAAGCACTATACGCTTGTCAGAGATGGCAAATCTCTGGGCAGGATCAGTGCAAGTAGAGGATCCACGCTGCCCGGCACCGAGTGGCTCATCGACGGTTCGCTACGAATCACCACCGAGCTGGACGAACCACACTCTTTCGTATTGAAGGCAACGCCGACCAACGTGGCTGCTCGCTAGCGGGGGTAGACCGTGGGTAAATTCGTACGAAGCGTGTTTACGATTGCAATCGTGTTGACTGCAACAGCGTGCGGCGAAGGCGACACGGATCGGGCTTCCATCGAGGAGGCCACGCCCAAGCAGGTACGACAATACCTCCTCGAGCACCCGGAGTTCGTTCTTGATGACCCCGAAATCGGCAAGGCGATCGGTCGAGTTCGGTCGCTTCGTGAGCGCGAGCGTGCCGCTTCGCAGCGCAGATCCATTCTCGAAGAGAGAGCCGAACTCCTGGCTTCACCTTTGACACCCTTTTCTGGCGATGCGGACTCTCTGGTGACTTTCATCGAGTTCTACGACTATCAATGTTCCCCCTGCAAAGCCAACTATCCAGAGCTCCAGCAAGTGAAGGCAACCGAGGCGAATGTGCGTTTCGTCTACGGCCAGCTTCCAATCTACGGCGGTCACTCGATCATGGCTGCGCGCGCGGCCATCGCTGCTCACAGGCAGGGTCTCTTTGAGCCCTATCACGCCGCTTTGATGACGGCGAACACGCCTCTCGATATGGATTCGCTCTACGCCACGGCAGCCAACGTCGGCCTCGATCTCGAGAAGCTGCGAGTGGATATGCGTGATCCCGGGGTCCTTCGGTATCTGGAAGAGATCCGACTCCTCGCGGAGTCGCTTGATGTGACGGGCACACCAGTCTTCATCATCGGAGACGCTATCCGCAGGGGCGGGACGACGGCAGAAGAACTCAAAGCGGAACTCAGGCGCCAGCGCGCTCGGCGTGAAATTGCGACTAAATAAGTGAGGAAATGAGATAGATGAAAATTCGGGCTGCAGTAGTCAGAGAACAATCGGGGCCATTCCAAATCGCCGACCTGGACCTCGCAGATCCAAGAGACGACGAGGTGCTGGTGCGTATCGCGGGCGTGGGGATATGCCACACGGATCTCGTGTGTCGCGACCAGTACTTTCCGGTGCCATTACCCTGCGTGTTCGGTCACGAAGGCAGCGGCATTGTCGAACAAGTCGGCGGTCAGGTCACAGGATTCGAAAAAGGCGATCACGTTGCAATCTCATACCGAACCTGCGGTAGCTGCGAGCCTTGTCTGCAGGGTGAGATCGGCTATTGCCATGAGCTCTATGAGCATAACTTCCTCGGAACACGGCCCGATGGCAGCAGTGCGCTGAGTGAGAACGGCCAGACGGTTCACGGACATTTCTTCGCGCAGAGTTCCTTTGCATCGCACGCGCTATGCCATGCCTCTAACCTGGTCAAGGTCGATCCGAGCCTGCCGCTGGAACTGCTCGGCCCCCTGGGCTGTGGTATTCAGACGGGCGCCGGTGCGGTCATGAACGCGCTAAAGCCACAGGCGGGAACCTCGATTGCGGTCTTCGGCGCGGGTACTGTCGGTCTGAGCGCGGTAATGGCCGCGCGCGTAGTAGGATGCGCGACCATCATCGCCGTCGACATCTCGGCAGACCGGCTCAGAGCCGCGACCGAGTTGGGCGCCACGCACACGTTCGATGCGAGCAACGACGACCCTGTGGTCCGGATTCAGGAGATTTCCGGCTCCGGTGTGCATTATTCCCTGGAGTGCACCGGCATGCCGGAAGTCGTGCGGCAGGCCGTCGACTGTCTGACGCTGACCGGGGTTTGTGGTGTCGTGGGCGTCTCGCCGCTGGGCACTGAGTTCAAGCTGGACATGAACGCAGTGCTGTTCGGTCGCTCGGTACGCGGCATCATCGAAGGGGACAGTGTGCCTCAGGTCTTTTTACCGCGTCTGATCAGCCTTTATCAACAGGGCCGGTTTCCGTTCGACAAGTTGATCCGGACTTACTCATTTTCCGAGATCAACCAGGCGGTTGAAGACGTGGAATCCGGCAAGGCGATCAAGCCGGTGCTGCTGACGGATTGACAGACAGCAAGCAGTATTGGTTGGTAGACAGAAAAACTGGACTAATAGTTTAGTTTAGATTATAAACTAGACCAATAATCTAGAAATTCACAGGGGAAAATCATGTCCAGAAACTCTTTTGGTTCGCTTGCCGTTGGAATTGCGATCGTCATGTCACTGGTTGCTCCGGCAGCTAGTTCGGCACAGAGCTCTGTCATCGAAGAAATCGTCGTCACTGCTCAGAAGCGCGAGCAGAGTTTGCAAGACGTGCCCATCGCTGTGACGGCGTTCAGCGGCGATATGGTCGACGATTTCGGTTTCGAAGACACCCGGGATGTCTTCTACCAGACGCCCAATGTCGACGTAAGCCAGTATTCCTATTCTGCAGGTATCACCATTCGCGGCAATCCCACTTTGAATAATGCCCTGGGTGGCGAAGGCAATGTCGCTCTCTATTTCGACGAGGTATATCGTCCTGTTTCCTTTTACGGCGGCAACGAGATACTGGACGTGGAACGCGTGGAAGTGTTGCGTGGGCCGCAGGGTACGTTGTTCGGACGTAACTCCACATCGGGGCTCGTGCATTTTATATCGCGCAAGCCGACCGAGGAATTCGAGGGTTATGCGAATGTTGAATTCGGTTCATACGAAACGCGCATGTTCGAGGGTGCCCTCAGCGGTCCTCTGAGTGATCAAGTGCGTGGCCGACTGGCGGTCAAGTACCATGAAAACGATGGTTTTCAGAGGAACCAGGGACCAGCCGGCGGCAAGCTGGCCGTTAAAGACAGGTGGGCTGCACGTGGTCACCTGGATATTGATCTCAGCGATGCGGTGAATCTTCTATTATCTGTCGAGGTCAGTGATCTCGATGACATTGGTCAGGCGTTCAATTACTGGGGGCAGCTGGATCCAGTGACATTGACACAATGCGCGCCCAAAAGAATATGGTCTGGTCAATGTGTCGGTGGTGGCGCATATTTCGGCTTGCCTCAGTTTGGGGATCCGGACCCGGATGTTGAGAAACCCTATACAGAGCACGATCCAGACAATGGTGACGGCAAATACACCCTCGAGACGCTGGCAGTAACGGCAAAGTTGAGTTGGCAGCTATCAGACTCTATAGAGCTTGTCTCTATCACGGGCTACGACGGTCACGATCGCTTTTTCAACACCGATGAAGACGGCAGTGCAACGGGTGTGTTTGGCGGGTTCTACCAATACAACGACAGCTACACCACGGATGGGGACCAGTATAGCCAGGAGTTTCGTTTGTCCGGTGCTCTTGATGACACAGATTGGATGCTTGGTCTTTTCTACTATGACAACGAACTCCGCTCGACCAGTCACGTAGAGGCCCTTGAGGGTCTGGTTAGTTTTCAGGTTCCGGGGACGATTTCTGATCTGGAAACGACGTCCTGGGCCGTGTTCGGGGAATATGGCCGGTCGCTAACAGAGACTGTTCGACTCATAGCTGGTTTTCGTTATACAGATGAGGAAAGAGAAGTAAACGTGCTCACCGAAACCATCCCGGGGTCTCAGGGTCTTAGCAATGACAATTTCTCCGGTAGGGTCGGGTTGGAATGGCGACCGGACGATGACTTGTTACTCTACGCTAAGGTGTCGAGCGGCTTTCGTTCTGGCAACTTTGCCTCTGACTTGCTATTCGGCGATCTGGCTCAGTTAAGTCCCGTGGACCCTGAGGAAACGATTTCGTATGAGCTGGGTACCAAGTCGACCTTTGCGGATGGACGCGTGGTAGTGAACGCGGCGGTATTTTATGAGGACGTCTCAGACAAACAAGGGATCGTCTATGATGGCAACGTTGCGGTACCGTCAAGCCTGCTCATCACTGTGGGTGACGCGGACATATATGGCGCGGAACTCGAGTTGTTTTTGCGGCCAATTGACAGTCTGGATTTGAGCCTCGGCTTAGGCTGGCTGGATTCTGAGGTCGATGCTCCTGCGGGGTTTGGCTTCAATGCAGGGTTTGGGACCGGCGCCAATGCGTTTGCGGGTGATCCGTTCTTTCTCGACGGTAGTGAGCTTGGATCAGGCTGGTCGGTCAACGGGGTAGTGCGCTACCACATATCGCTGGCGAGCGCCGGTAACCTGACGTTGCAGGCAGACTACGACTGGCGTGAGGACAGCGTGGGCGAGGACCGAATCAGCTACACGGAGGATCGCTTCCTGGTCAATCTTCGCGTGTTCTGGACGTCTCCCAGTGAACGATGGGAGGTACAAGCCTATGTCGAGAATGCTACCGATGAGGAGTACATCGACAACCTTGGCCCGATCGTTGCGGGTGAAGACTATGCCCTGGGCAACATGGGTTATCCGCAGTGGTGGGGTGTCAAGATCGGCATGAATTTCTAGATTGATGTGGTAACTGATCGGGCAGATCCACGTAGAGGCAGGAGCAGAAATATGACAGAAATCAGGTTGCTAAAGCTGGTGCTCGGCGTCGCACTTGCGGTGCTGTCATTGTCTTCATTGGGTGGAGACGCTGACACATCAACCGCTAACCCACTCCGGCTTGAACCGGAAAAAGTCCCGTACTCAGAGATGAATACCGATATGCCGCCATGGCCTGACGAGGACGTACTTTCGGGTGTGTCCGAGCATCGATACAAAACATTGTATTCAGGCGACATTAACGTCGCGATATACGAAGCTAAACCAATGACTCTGCGAATCAAGGACTACTCCATCGATGAGTTTGTCACGGTGGTGAGTGGCGTACTCGTCCTTACTGCAGAAGGTGGGGCGCCCCAGCGATTTGATGTTGGTGAAAGCGTACTGGTGCCGAAAGGATTTACCGGGACCTGGGAAATGCAGGGTAATTTCCGGGAAATGGTCGTGATCATCAATGAGAACCGTTAGTCGACAATGAGCGATTTTCACCTGCGGAGCTTCGTCCAAGTAAGGTTAGCTATATAGCTCACAGGAGTATTCGTTCATGATCGACTCAATCGGTGGTATTCCTGCAGAAGCAGCGAAACGCTATGGTAAAAAAACTGCGCTGATTTGTCCGGAGCGTACCTTATCTTTTAATGAACTTGAGACGTTGACTAACCGCTGCGCTAACGCCCTGGTTAGCCTGGGGGTAAAGCCTGGAGATCGAGTGACCCTGTATTCTGGCAACTGCTGGGAGTGGGTAGTGAGCTACTACGGGGCCCTAAAGACCGGGGCGGTGATCAATCCAATCAATGTGATGCTGACCCCGGGGGAAGTAGAATTCGTGGCCAACGATTGCGGTGCCAGTGTTGTCATCGCATCGCATGAAAAAGCTATAGCAATCCAGGGCGTAAAAGCAAACTCCACAGTCAAAGAAGTGATCGCGTTTGGTGAGCAGGTTTTGCCAGATGGAATGCTGTCGTTCAATGAGATTCTTGAGGCGAGCGACGATGTCTTTGAAATAGCCGATATTGATCCTGACAGCCTGTCCACTATTTGTTACACCTCAGGTACCACCGGCCACCCCAAGGGCGCCTGCCTGTCACACCAAAGTATCCTGCTGAACGTGGCAATGACGGCACTGATGCACCAGCGCAGCGAGCGCGACACGGTCGTCACAGCGCTGCCATGCCCACACGTCTATGGCAACGTGGTGATGAGCGCTGCCATTGAAAATGGCATGACCCTGGTGTTGCACCCGGCTTTTGAAGAACAGGCCATCCTGCAAAGTATCCAGAATCACAAGGCGACCCTGTTTGAGGGTGTGCCCACCATGTACATGTTCCTGCTCAATCACCCGGATCTGGACAGCTACGATCTGTCATCCCTGCGTTGTTGCACGGTAGGTGGGCAGACCATGCCAAAGCCCAAGATGGAAGAAGTAGAGACTCGTTTCGGATGCCCACTCATTGAACTGTGGGGCATGACGGAACTGGGTGGCCTCGGCACCACCTTTGCCTCCAACGGTCCCGTCAAGCATGGCTCCATCGGTGTGGCGCTGCCTTATATCGAGGCCAGGATTGCCGATACCGAAGATGCCGATAAGACCCTGCCAGTGGGAGAAGTCGGCGAGTTGATGATCAAGGGCGGCATTGTCATGCAGGGTTATTACGGCAATGAGCAGGCCACCCGCGAGACGATAGAGCCTGACGGCTGGCTGCACACCGGGGACGTTGCCTCCATGGACAAGGACGGCTGTGTGTTTATCGTCGATCGCAAGAAAGACATGATTCTCACCGCCGGTTTTAACGTCTATCCCGCGGAGATCGAGCGGGTGGTGGCGGGTCATCCGGAGGTGGCCCTGGTGGCGGTGGGCAGTATCCCCGACGAGGAAAAGGGCGAACTGGCCAAGGCCTACATCGTACCTAAGACCGGCGCTCAGCCGAATGAAGATGACGTCATCGCCTACTGCCGCGAACACCTGGCAGCCTACAAGGTGCCGAGGGCTGTGCAGTTCGTTGATGACTTACCCAAAACCAGTACCGGCAAGGTAATGCGCCGTGAACTCAAGACACTCGATAAGTGAAACTGCTATGAACTCAATACACTCGATAAATGAGACCGCAATGAAATTTGATGCCGATTATGTGATGACCATCAATGGTCAGGCAGTGATCTCCGATAAAACCCAGCCCGTGTATAACCCGGCAACCCGTACAGTCTTTGCCGAGGTACCCGATGCATCCAAAGCGCAGCTGGATGAGGCTGTGACCGCCGCGCGCCAGGCTTTCAAGAGTTGGAGCAAAACGCCAATGGAGGAGCGCCAGACGGCGCTGGAGCGATATGCAGACCTGATCGAGGACAATGCTGAGGAGATCATGACGCTGTTGACCCGCGAGCAGGGTAAACCCCGGGCCGGTGCTGAGTGGGAAGTATTTGGCTCGGCTGATTGGCTGCGCGCCACAGCCTCGCTGCACCTGCCGCAGGAAACTGTCGATGATACGGACGAGCGGCGCGTGGTAACCCGCTATACACCCGTGGGCGTTGTGGGTGCAATCGTCCCCTGGAACTTCCCGATTCTGCTGGCCATCTGGAAAATTGCGCCTGCCTTGATGGCTGGTTGCACCATGATCGTCAAACCCTCTCCCTATACCCCGCTGTGCGATTTGAAAATAGTCGAGTTGGCGCAGCAGGTATTGCCAGCTGGGGTGCTCAGTGCCGTGAGCGGCGGTGATGACCTGGGTAAGTGGATCACCGCCCATCCTGACATCAACAAGATCGCCTTTACCGGCTCCACTGAAACCGGTCGCCATGTCATGAAATCGGCTTCAGAGACCATCAAGCGTGTAACGCTGGAACTGGGTGGTAATGACCCGGCTATCGTCCTGCCGGATGTGGATGCCAGGGCACTGGCGCCGGAATTATTCTGGGCGGCCTTCCAGAACAATGCCCAGTTCTGCAATGCCACCAAGCGCCTGTATATCCACGAAGATGTGTACGACGAAGTGCGCGATGCGCTGGCTGATTACATTTCTAACAACGTCAATGTGGGGGACGGCGCCGATGCCGATACCCACCTGGGACCGATTCAGAATGGCATGCAGTATGGCAAGGTGCAGGATTACTTTGCCGATTGTCACAACAATGGTTACAAATTCGCACTCGGTGGGGAAATCGACGAAGACGCCACAGGCTGGTTCGTGCCGGTGAGTCTTGTAGATAACCCGCCGGAAGATTCACGAATCGTGCGTGAGGAACCCTTCGGCCCGATTTTGCCGCTGCTCAAATGGTCTGATGAGGATGACGTGATTGCTCGTGCCAACGATACTATTTACGGACTGGGAGCTTCCGTGTGGGGTAAAGATCAGGCGGCCCTGGAGAGAATTGGCAGCCAACTGGAAGCAGGTACAGTCTGGCTGAATGAAGTACATCAGTACTCACCTTTTCAGGCATTTGGTGGTCACAAGCAATCAGGTCTCGGCTGTGAGAATTCTCTGCACGGACTGATGGAGTACACCAATTGGCAGACGATCACGATGAAGAAGAAGGCAGATTAAAGATGATGAACGCAATTCTGGTCGAAGAGACTGAAGAAAACTTTACCGGGGAAACCGTCCCTCCTTCAAAAACTGTGGCTGACGGCAACCCCACATCCAGAACCTGGACGGCGGCAAAATTTGAGAGTGGGAACTCTATCTCAACAGGGATATGGTCGGCAGAACCCGGAATTCTCAAGATAAAAAGTTATCCGGTGGATGAAGTGTTTACAGTGATATCAGGAAGAATTGATGTCACCAATGACGATGGAAGTGTTCTGGTGGTAGGCGTCGGCGAAAGCTGTTTGCTACCCAAGGGTTGGACTGGTTTGTTTCATATTGTCGAGCCGACACGTAAGTGTTTCGTGACCGCTGGGGACTGAGGTGAAACTGGGTGAGCTGTCGGATACTCAGGCTCGGCAGTCATTAACTGCGAAAATCAAGGAGACTGGTTCGTAGCAGACTGCTGTACGTCGTCAGCCCATTTGGCACCATTAGCACTACAATCTAAGAGATACTTTCTGCCCACGGTTCCTCCAAATTATTAATACACTATGTACTGCAGGAGTCCCTTTCTGTGAAGCGGGGGGTACCCGGGTGGTGGGGTGCTGCTGGGCAGGAAATGCTAGCGGGGAGAGTTCGACATCAACTCTTTTGATAAGGTTCGTTTTAGCTCCTGCAAATACCAGTCGGCTTTGTTGACATATTAAAGCGGGTTTTTTGCTTGCTCATCATCGTGTCTCCAAAGGTGCGCCTTGATGGTGCCCTTGAGGTGTCCCTTAAAAGCTTCTGAACTTCTCGAAGCTCTAATTGCGTCAATACATTCGACATCACCGGCAGCGCTAAATTATCATAGCAATGATTGCAATGATAATTATGTTTGTGTAAGTTTACTTTTAATCCACGGAGTGAACTTATGGAACGTGCGTTAGAGATTAAACCTGTAAAACCCAAGAAAAGTTCAGAGATTATTGCCCAGCGACTGCGCCTGGCGATCGTGTCTGGTGACCTATCTAAAGGAGAGGACTTGCCGGTTGAGAGGAACCTCATCGAGACCTTTGGTGTTAGCCGAACGACGATGAGGGAAGCCCTTAGGATTCTTGAGACAGAGGGCCTGCTCCAAATCACACGTGGAGCCAAGGGTGGTGCAAAAATCATCGGCCCGACGCTGGCGCTAGCTGCGCATGCTGTTGGTATGGTGCTCCAGGCTCAGGACACCCTTTTGGCGGATGTGCAGATTGCCAGGCAAATCATTGAACCACCCGCCGCGCGAATGGTGGCGGAACGCCAATCGCCAGATGCGATCGAAAAACTTGAGGGCATTATCGTGGCAGAGGAAGCCGCTGCCGGAACGACAGATAGCCCCTTCCAAGCAATGAAATTTCATGAAGCATTAGTGCAACTCTCCGGTAACCACACACTCAGCGCTTTTCTTATGGTGCTCCACGAAATACACGAAGGTGTAGCCGTTGCCCTTAGTCAAGAGAGTAGAAGCGCCGCCCGTAGCAACCGTACGATTGAAACACACAAAGCATTAGTGGAGTTAATCAAGGCAGGAGACGGTGCTGGAGCCGAAGCACTTTGGCATGACTACTGGGAATGGATTACACCTTTTACGCATCCTGAAGCGGCGGTCGTTAACGTACTTCAAAAACTGGAAACCTCTGAATAGAGCTCAATGAGAAATGAGGCTGGGGAATGAACCATGAGGAATGAACAATGAGTGACTTTGACATATTAATACGTGGCGGCACTGTCATTGACGGTACGATGATTCCGCGCTTTAAAGCAGATGTCGGCGTCAAGAACGGTAAGATTGCCAAAATCGGGACACCAAAAAGTGCAACCGCGGACCGTGTTATCGATGCTGCGGACAATATTGTTGCACCCGGCTACATCGATATTCACACCCACTACGACGCGCAAATTCTTTGGGATCCCTACTGCACGATTTCTGGCTGGCATGGCGTCACCTCTGTCGTGCTGGGGAATTGCGGCTTTGGCTTCGCGCCCATTCCACCTCACATGCGCGATCGAGCCATGCTCATGATGACGCGAAACGAGGCGATTGAATTTGAAACCATGAAAGAAGGCATGGAGTGGGACAAGTACGGCTGGGAAACACTCCCTGACTGGATGGACCACATCAAACAGGTTCCCAAAGGTGTTAATGCAACCATGTTGGTACCGCTTAACCCGCTTTATGCCTATGTTATGGGTAGTCTTGAAGAAGCTAAATCCCGACGTCCAACACGCGCTGAAATGGATCAGATGATTGCCTTGATGAAGGAAGCACTGGATGCGGGCTGCTGTGGGTTCTCCTACCAGCGTTGCGGCGTGCCGTCGGTGCAGCCTGATTGGGATGGAACGCCGATGCCCACCGATGTGGTGCCTGATCATGAATTGATTGAATTTGGCAAAGCGCTCGGCGAGTACGGGCGCGGCTTTATCGAAATGTTTGATGCCGCGCCATCAGATCATGCGACCGTTGAAGACTTTATGACCTCGTTAGCCGAAGCCAGTGGTCGGCCCATTGTGAGGAATATTCTGCTTGCCGACGACGAAGATCTTAAGCGGCATCGTGTGTTCATTGATTGGTTACACGAGTCTCACAAAAAGGGTCTGCAGGTCTTTGGAATGGGCTTCACGGTTCGCTCGCCCACTATTTTAACTTTTGAAGATTGGAGTCTATGGGATAACGCCCAGGCATGGCACGAGGTCATGAATGGTCAATACGAAGACCGCGTTGCCTTAATGAAGACAGAGTCCGTCAGAGTGAAACTGCGCAAAGAAATCGACATGAACATGGTCGGCGGCTTGGGTACCAGCGGACCGGCGCAGAAACTTACCGTTCATAGCAGTGCCGGGTACAGTCAATTGGATCAATATGTTGACAGGAAAGTAGCGGACATCGCGGCAGATGAAGGAAAACATATTGCCGATGTGATTCTTGATATATCGCTCGAATCTGAGTTCAAGGCTGAGTTTGTCGGTAATGCCTATCCCACGTCGGCGAAGCTCACAAAAGAAGTACTCGACTGTCCCTATGTTGTGCCTGGCATTTCTGATGGCGGGGCACACTGCCATTTTGTGGTTCAAGGAGCATACCCGACTGATCTTCTGGAATGGATGGTGAGAGAAGAGGGCCTCATTACGGCGGAACAAGCACACTATCAATTAAGTCGTCTGCCCGCGCATATGTGTGGCATGGAGGACCGAGGCATTATCAGAGAAGGCGCCCCGGCAGACATTGTCGTTTACAACCCGGATACCATTCGACGAACGCCGTCCTGGGACAAGATGGACAAACTCTATGACCTGCCAGCCGGTGGTTGGCGAAGGACCCAACGTGCGGAAGGTCTCAATTACACATTGGTCAACGGGGTTGTTACCTTCGAAGGTTTGGATTGCACTGGTGCGACCCCCGGTGAACTTGTTCTGCACGGCGACAACTAGCAGGGAGAAAAGATATGGAGAAAAAAGTTGTAGAGAAGGTGCTGGATGAGATCGACTACGAATTTTCACGCTCAGCACCGCCTGAGACTTTCCCAAACTTGCCGCGTATTCCAGCTGAGCGCTACCTCGACCAGAAACAGTTTGAAGCCGAGCTTGAGATATTTAAAACCTCCTGGCTGATTGCTGGAACGACTAACGAATTTCGTGAGGTCGGTAGCTACAAGGTCATGGATCGATGGGGTGGCGCCTCCGTGGTGCTCGTAAAGGGCGAGGACGAATTAATTCGAGCTTTCTGGAACGTCTGCCAGCATCGGGGTGGCCCAGTTGTAGAAGGCGAGGGCGGTAAGCTCTCCAGTCCTAATATGCGCTGTCTGATTCACTCGTGGGTTTACGATCTTGAGGGGAATCTTAAAGGCGTACCGGGGCGACGTGACTTCCACGACGATATGGATGAAAGCTGCATGTCGCTGAAAGCAGTGTGCTGCGAGATCTGGCAGGGTTTTGTCTGGGTCAACCTGGACCCGGAGGCAATGTCATTAAAGGATTGGTTCGGCCTGCTCTATGATGAGGTTACCTGGTTTGAAGGCTTGCGCGCCTCATCCCATGGGTCGCTGATCTTGGATTGCAATTGGAAAGTTGCCATCGAGGCCAACATCGAGGTGTATCACATCACTACCGTCCACCCGACAACGGTTTCGCAGTCCCTTGACTATCGTGGTTCGGCGCATCAATTACTGGGCAACGGGCACAGTCGTATGGTTGTCCCCAACAAAGGTTACGACGCTGCAGCTGCCCGAGAGTCGGTTGACGCATCAGATCCGCCAGTACACGGGCTTATGGAACACGCGAATGTGTCATACCTGCTTTTCCCCAACCACCTGACGCCGGGCCAGAAGCGGGGTGATGGACCGCCTTCTATTACGCTCCAGCTATTTTGGCCTTTAGGTATCGATCGTACGCTTTCGGAGTGGTACACGATGGTTCCCGACTGGGGAGAGGGTGATCCTCCGGCCGTGAACGAGGAAGGGGTACTGTACTACGGTGTGATCATGGACGAAGACACTGAAATGCTGGACCAAATCCAAAACGCCATGAAGACCCAAGTACTTGATGGATTCCTCACTAGCTATCACGAGCGCCGTATTTATCACCATGAGGCAAGTATCGACAAGCACCTGGGAGAGAGTGTGCGGGAAGACATTCGAGTGCCTCAGTTATTACCTGTCGCCAACGTTGAGTAACGAAAATGCCTACAAACCCCTTTCTTGACCCTGAGTTTCTAAAGTGTCCTTTTCCGATGTTCAAACAGCTCCGGGAAACTAGTCGCGTCATGTTTCTGGAGCAGATGGGGATGTACCTCATCACTGGCTATGAAGAAGCCAGGGAAGTGTTGCTAAACCCGGATCGTTTTTCCAGCGTCATTAACATTCCTAAAAGACACAGTGAGGCGGCAACCAAAATTGTAGAAGAAGAAGGTTACGGCCGAGGTGCGCCCGCACTTCAGAACGCAGACCGGCCGTTGCACACAGCGCATAGAGAATTGGTCAATGAAACGTTTCGCCCAAAGCGCATCCGGCAGATGTCAGGCTATGTTGATCAGATCGTAGAAGAACTTATCGAGGATATCAAAGTTAAGGGCGGGCAAGCTGACTTGGTGAGCGATTTCTCTGTGCCTTTACCGCTAATCGTAATCGCTGATCAGTTAGGCATTCCGAGAGAGAAATACCGTACTTTTAAGGCCTGGTCGGACGCTTGGCTAGAGGGACTTGGCGCGGAAATCTCAGAGGAACGGATGATCCACAACGCAAGGCTCGTGGTGGAAATGCAGCAGTACCTTGCAGAGCGAATTGAAGAACGTCGAGAAGAGACTAAAGACGATATTCTCGGCGATCTCACCCATGCTGAATTAGACGGCAAGCCTGTGTCGGTCAAAACCATTATGGCTATCGTCGAGCAGCTGCTGGTTGCTGGGAATGAGACCACCACGAATGGTATCGCCGCCGGTATCAATTTGCTCGCCTCCGAAAACGGTCTGCATATGCGTCTAAAGCACGAGCCTGAATTGGTAAAGGAGTTTGTGGAAGAAGTGCTGCGAACCGAAGCACCTGTGCAGGGATTGTTTCGCCGTGCGGTGGCGAACGAGGTGATTGGTGGTGTCGAGCTTCCGGCAGGTTCGACAATCATGGTTCATTACGGCGCTGCAAACAGGGATGAATCCCGTTTCGATGATGCCGATGTCTTTGACCTCGATAGACCTAAAAAAGGTGCTCACATAGCCTTCGGATCGGGTATCCATCATTGCATTGGCTCGGAGCTGGCAAGAGTGGAGATGACAGCGGCGTTCAGTGCGTTTACGCAAAGGTTTTCCCGCCTGGAACGCCTGAACGAAGATGTGAATTATCACCCGACCTTTGCGTTACGAGGTTTGCAATTACTTAACATTCGTTGCGTTGAATGAAACACAGTGTGCAGGTGTTTGATTTTCTTCTGGGTTCTCATGACTTTCGCCTGATGCGTCGGATCGTCACTAAATTCACTGCCACCTTATGAGACTGGCTTTCGGGGTAGACGCTCTCAGCGTTTCATTTCGTGAAATGTCTACATGTTATGGGTTGCTGATCAGCCATATAACGAACTGCCGAAACTCCCCCCGGCAACTTCGTAGCGGCAACGGATGCCCTTTGGAGACCGCGCAAGTAATACGGGCTGTCTGGGCGGGTGTATCCGTTACATTCAGTGCAAAACGCACAAAACTATTCCATCACAGACTCCATTAGCTTTTCCTTGCAGGCTTCCTCAGCAAATCACCCGTCCAAACCAGTAATACATACACAGCAGGAGTCCCTTTCTGTGAAGTGGGGGTACCCCGGGGTGTCTCTTAGCATTCAGGCCTATGTGGTGCCATATGGGCTGACGTCACACAGCCCTGAAGGACTAAACCTGCAATAAAAAAGCAGCCACTGGGACTGCCTTCTTTATGACTTTATACCTCAGACCCATCAAGGATTAGTAGCCTTAGACTAGCCTGAATCTTTTTTTATCCAAATTCGACTTAAAATCATTGCTGCAACCACTGCCCACCATCCGACATTTATAGGGTTTGAAAACAGGCTGAACTCCGGCTGCCCACTACCGCCATACGCAGCTATAAATCTGAGAGCATTGGGATTCTCAGTGCCAATCATCTGCAACGAAAGTGCAGAACTCTCAAGATTTAACATCAAATTTCCTCCGACTGTTAAGCCATTGAATATGATGCCGACAGCAAATAGTGAAACTAATATTTTCACTAGCAGATTACCTTCCTCCGCAGCTGTTTGATTCGCTGCTCTAAATGCTACCCAAACCATGAAAAATACTGCTGCAGTATATATAGCATTACTTATCATTAAACTCGTGAACACTGACCAGACTTCAAATTCACTCATTTCAACCACTCCTATATAGATGATTATCGAGAGTATTCCTAAAAGCAAATACCTGTCAATAAGAGAGATAGGCAGCCCGGCATGCAATGAGGGCACGATTGAGGGCAGAGTATAGACAACTGGCCGGAGAGCCAGTCATAGCTTGACTTATTGGCGGAGAGGGAGGGATTCGAACCCTCTAAATGGCTTAAATACATAGTTTTCAATACGTTACGAGCGTTTATCCGTAAACTGCATACCGTATGACAAACCTCGTAACCTTATGATTTCTTTATAATTCTTATCTTATCTTATTTCTGTGTGGACCAATGGTCCACTATGTAATGGTCAAGTAATTTGGACGAGTGGTTTAGGAGGTTAAGAAGATGATGACTATTAGTTCTCAGCCTATTGTCCCAGCAAAAAGACTTCAGTTTTTTTCAACCCAGCATTTCTACATCTAGCATGAGTATTTATCAAGAAATCCTTCGCGCCTGGAGTGGCATCACCTTAATGGGCCTCAACTTATTTTCTGCTAAACGCTTTTTCACTTTTGGAAAAAGTTTGATTCGCTCTATCTCCAAGGACTTCAACAGACCGGGCCATAACTGATGGAGACGCCCTTTCGCTGACTCAATTGTTTTTGTGTCAGAAAAGGAAACGCTTAGACATGCATTGCATGAAACTCCTTCTTCAATGAGCGACTGTAGAGCCTGAAAAGGCAATTCGTAAGCTGAACGCCGCGCTCCCGTAAGTAAATGAAACTCTTCCGCATCGCAGCCTTTTATCGA
>Ga0233433_10001465_pt1 | contig 22330 bp, 21 predicted proteins | sample SI_122_August201_5_FD_179868 | JGI IMG/M metagenome (GOLD analysis project Ga0233433, IMG submission 179868) | Seawater microbial communities from Saanich Inlet, British Columbia, Canada - SI_122_August2016_100_MG | ecosystem: Environmental > Aquatic > Marine > Inlet | place: Canada: British...
CGTGGCGGCGAGTGTCCTAGGGTAACCACGGCAATGCCCAAGGGCGATTGCAGTATTCAGCGTGTCAAAATTACAGTCCCGCGTCAATGGGTATTTATGGCCCTGAAAACCCATGCCCGTCAGAGCATCGCGACAATCAAATTAAAGACTATCAATCTGCTGCTAAGGTATTGATGACGCTCAAAAGTTCATCGTAGTTTTTCGCGGCTGCATCCGCTTCGGTGCCGTTCTCAAGGCTTTCGTCGCGATGTTCCGTAAACAATATCGCCTTCATGCCGAGCGCTTGTGCGCCTTGAACATCGTTGAGTTCCCGATCGCCAATGTGCACCATTTCATGGAATTCCACATCGAGTTCATTGGCCACATGCGCAAATATTCGCTCGTTTGGCTTCGCCCGGCCAATCTCATCGGAGAACGCGAAACTCGAAAAACACTGCCGTACACCGTAGCCTTCCAAAATGGTGCGCATGCCGCTACCCGGTGTGTAAATGGTATCGGACACGACACCCAACGGGAATTTCCCAGCCAATTCATCAAGCCCATCAGCCGCGCCGGCAAAAATATCCGGTGGAATTTCAACTTCCATGTCCTCATAGATAGACACCAATTGATCAAACACGTGCCCCGGCAGTTCGCGGTCCATTCCGCCTAAAAGGACCGCCAGCCTGTCGGCGACATTCGGCGTGACCCGTTCGCGCAACCACCGCTCACGGTAAAATTTTTCCTGGGTTTGAAATTCTGTATCGACCATCGACTTGTCGGTCGGCGCCTGTTCGTTCAGCGCCTCCCAAAGGACTTGCCGCCGTTCTTCGCTTTTCGTTTTCAGGCCCTTTGCTTTTCTTTTGGGTTCATCGGAATCGTCTTTTAAAACCGTATCCCAAAGATCAAAGGTAATCGCTTTGAGTGCCATCTTCGTTTCCTGCCGCAAGTTTAAATGATCCGGCTGTGCGCCGAATTTCTATGACTTTATCGGAACAACGCCATCAAGGTTTTTACCCAAGCGGCGGCGCAATTCAAGGATGCGGTCAGCGGTATCTTGGCTTGCCGAATCGAACAATGTGTCTCGGTGCTCATGCAGCGCATCCCAGATCGCATCGGGAATCGAAAACGATGTTTGATAGGCTTGCATAAACCTCGTTCCGACACCGGGCCGGAGCTGCAATAAGTCTTTTGAAACAAGGCGCTTCAAGACATCAATTTCAAACTCAGCGATGACTTTGCGGACGTCCGACAACACCAGAAACTCGATGAACTCACGCTCATCGGGAGATAACCCATCGATGACTTCTGTAAGCCTTTCCGCCGCGGGCTCGCCCCGGCGCACCGCTTCGGCTGTGGCCTCGTTGGTGTTCTTTTCCTGCCAGTAATTTTTGTTTATGTCCGCGTTCCACAAAGATGCGCGCGTAGGCATTGACATATTCTGTATCCAATTTCCCGGTGCCATAAATGGCTCATAAATAAAGCCGCCGGGATACTGTCGCCCGGTCCTGCATATGTCAACGCAGCGTGCAGCCGTGAGGTTTTGTCCACGTTGGATTCGTGGATGAAACTTGACGAGCTTCGTATTTCCCTCGTATTTTCCGCAAGATTGAAGTGCGCTGGTGATATTGCCCGGTTCGTTTCATTCAGACCCTACGGGCTCAATCCACGATGGCTTTCGCCTCCTAGCCCCTCACAACTGACTTGGTCCTTGTACGGAGGACCGTTGTCGACGTGATCTCAAAAATCCCGACATAACCTCCGTTCGCGGGAACCGGCAAACCCGGCCTTCAGCGATTCCGTCATCGATCCGGCCCGCTTTGAGCGGCATTCGATGATGTGCTGAAACCGAATTTGCCCGGCCCGAATTTATTTCAACATGTTGGCTAGGAGAATGCGAAATGAGTGTGAAAACTTTGGAAGTCATCGGCGAAAATTTCAACACCTCGCGCCGGATTAAAGGCACCAGTCCACGGGTTGAGAAAACCGCCGACGGCGCAGCGCTGAATTATGTCGATCATCACGGCAAAGCCTGCCAACTTGATATCACGGATATTTACCCGGACGACGAGGCGGAATTGCCAAAATTTCAAATTCCCCATGTCGCACAAGCCGTCCGCCAGAAGAATGTCGACTACATCGAGTGGATTATCCGCGCGCAAATCGACGCCGGCGCGACAATTATCGACATCTGCGTGGATGAAATTTCAGTCGATCCTGATGAACGTAATGTATGGATGAAATGGATTGTTCCGGTGGCCCAAGAGATTGCCGGCGTGACGTTGGCGATCGATTCTTCCGATCCGGCAACCATTTTAGCTGGCCTGGAAGTATACGACATGACCAAAAGCCGCCCGGCGATCAACTCGGTCAATCTTGAGGAAGGCCGCCACGAGTTTATTGGGCTGGCGAAAGATCATAACGCGCTGCTATTCGCCAACGCCAGTGGACGGGATGGCATGCCGCAGGATGATAAGGAACGCGTCGAAAATATGCTTGAGATCATGGGCATGATGGACGACGCCAGCATTCCGATGACAGACCGTTACCTCGACCCCCTGGCCTTCCCCATCGGCGCTGGTACGGAATACGGAAATCACTATCTTGATGCCGTTCGCGAACTTCGCCAACGCTTTCCGGACGTCCATATATTCGGTGGGCACAGCAATATTTCGTTCGGATTGCCGAGTCGCAAGGCGGCTAATAACGCTTTTCTCATTCTTGCCATACTCGCGGGTTGCGATACGCTGATGATTGACCCCATTATGAATCCGGCGGCGGCATATGAAGAATTTTTGATCGCTTCTGATACCATCCTCAACAAAGATGAGTTCGCCATGAACTACATGGCTTATTTCCGCGCCAAGAAAAAACGCTGACGCCTTGGCGTTCACAAAGGAATTTCACGACATGACAAATGCGGTTGAGGTACGGATCACTGATCCGGAAGACGAGACCAAGGAACTGGTCGGCACCGTCCCCATTGGCGAGACGTTGCTCGATGCGGCCATCGCCGCCGGTGCCGACATTCTGGCGACCTGTGGGCGTCGTGGCCGGTGTCGAAGCTGCCGAGTGAAGATCATCTCCGGGGATGTGCCGCCGGCGACCCTGCAAGACCGGGTCCAATTGGGCATTGAGGACGTTCAGGAACAATTCCGACTGTCCTGCCAAACCCGCGTGATTGCGCCGTGTTCAATCATGCTGGCGCCGCCGCGCACCGAATCTGGACACCAAATCCTGACCGGAAGCAACGAAGAAGGCATCGGCGATTTGGCGATTTCTTCAGGCGTCGAAAAAACCTACATCGAAGCCAGTGCGCCGATGGATGAACACATTCAGACGACCGATCTTGGAGAAATCCTGGCTAAGCTACCTAGCGAAACTGAAACCGATACGTCGCTGAACGTCATGCGCCAAATTCCCAATGTATTGCGCGACGCAAGTGGACGCATGACCGTCACCACATTCAATAACCGCATCACTCACTTAGAGACCGGCGACACCACCGAACATATGTACGGCATGGCTTTCGACATCGGCACGACAAGTATTGTCGGCACACTGGTTGATTTGACAACCGGCGAGGAGTTGGCTGCGGTCGGCAACGTCAATCCGCAGGCGGTCTATGGCGGTGATCTCATGTCACGGATTGCCTACGCGCAATTTGATCTGAAGAAATTGGCGACGCTGCGAGGCGAGGCGCTCAACGCGGTCAACGGGTTTATTGAAGAAGCCTGCGAGATTGCGGAAATTTCATCCGAACATATTTATAAGCTGGTCGTTGTCGGCAACACCTGCATGCATCACATTTTCCTGGGCATCGATACCAGCCACGTTGGTCTGGCGCCCTATGCGCCGGCAGTCAGTGGCGCTATAGAATTGCCGGCGTCCGAATTGCCTTTAAAGCGCGCGCCTAACGCCGTCGTTTGCTTGTTGCCGATCATCGCCGGATTTGTCGGGGCTGACACCACGGCGGCGATCCTAGCGACCAAAATTCATGAAAGCGATGTCACCCGTTGCCTCGTCGATATCGGCACCAACGGCGAAGTTGTCATGGGCTCGAAAGACAAACTCATGGCATGTTCGGCCCCCGCCGGCCCAGCCCTGGAAGGCGGGCAAATTCATCAAGGCATGCGGGCGGCCGTCGGTGCTATCGAAAAAGTTCAAATCGATGATGATATGCATGTGCAGACCATCGGCAACGCGAAACCAATTGGCATCTGTGGCTCGGGATTGATTGACGCCATCTCGGCCATGATGGATGCGGGACTTGTCGATGGCGCGGGTCGGCTTCGCCACAAAGACCACGAGGATTTACCGAAAAAATTGGCAGCACGCTTCGTCACTGATGGCAAAGCGCGCCATATTGTCCTGGCGCTCGCCGAAGAGACCGGCGTCAACGAAGATATTATCCTCACCCAAATGGATATTCGCCAATTACAATTGGCGAAGGGCGCAATTTATGCCGGTATCCTCATGCTGCAGCACGTCATGGAAGTCCCTGATGAAAACCTTGATGAATTGTATGTATGTGGCGGGTTCGGCAATTACATCAGCATGGAAAGCGCAATCAAAATTCGACTGATCCCGGGCCTACCGCCGGAACGGGTTTCCTATTTCGGCAATGCGGCGCTGTTGGGCGCACAGATGGCATTACTGTCAGAAGAAGAACGCACCAGCGCGGAAGAAATCGTGCACACGGTTGAACACGTCGCCTTGGCCACCCACCCGACATTCCAAGAAATTTTTGTCGATGCGTGCAATCTCGCGGAAATTGACCTGAAAGCCGAACGCAAGCGCGACCGTCAAGCCGCCCGTGCTTAATGGCGTTGGTTGGACGGTCGGGCTTTATATTGATCCGCATCGTCGGCATCTTCTAGAAGCCCATCCTCGAGAGCTTGAGCGATCCAGGCTTCCGCCTGTTCCGGTTCAATGCGGAAATAATCCTGAATCTCTTCCGGTGAGCGCGCCGTTTTACCGGCGAATGCGGCGAGTTTTTCACAGAAAATATTAAACAACAAAGCGCCAATTTCATTTGCTGAATCACCGGGCCCGGCCGTTACTGACGGTGGCCTGGCGGATGCCGTCGTCAAACGCGATATCAAGTAAGCGCCAATTTCATCACAACCCGAGACTTCGTTTTCCGCCAACGGCATGTAGCCAAGACTGAGCAAAGCCTCGTTGCCCAACGGCACGGTATCATCAGCGCGGACAAACGCCGGCACCCAATTTTCTTTGCGGTTTTCCTCCGCCCCCAACCACACACCGCCCGTTCGCCGGGTTTCAACAATGACGGCAAAATCGCCTAGGCAATATTGATATCGGCTTACCCGAATGGCATTAGCGACGCGAAAGCGCGTATCAGGCGAGAACGGCGTAATGACCGTCAATTTACCTTGTTCCAGCAATTCCCGATGACGTTTCGCCACGACCGCCTTTTCCAGGCTGTCGGATAAGACACAGATTATATTTCCGCCGGCAGCGCTGGCAGCCCCGATGGCTTCGCGATCAGCGCCACGCATATCGCTGGAAATTACGGTAATCCCCTCCGCGCCGCAGCGCGCGGCAAGGGTCTTTGAGAACGCCAAACCAGTATCTGACGTGTTCCGCGAACCGACGATATAGACACCACCGGTGGTCAGAAACTCCCGCTGTCCAGCACCAAACAACAACGGAAATCCTGTAGATCCTAATCGATGCTTGAGCCGTTCGGGGTAATCGTCGTCGGTTTCCCCAATCACCCAAATTCCTACCGCCGACCAATGATCAATCGCCCTCGACAGACTGTCTACACGGTCCAAAAGTGATGGGATCAGCGCAGTTCCCACACCTTCCGCGATCATTGCATCAACAACTGCGCGATGATCCGTGCTCAGCAGGTTCCCGAGCGTAAGTCCGCGCTCACATAACCAACGCTGGACCGAGCGAAACTCGGCCGGCGACAATGGCTTGAGATCATCCCCCGTCTCGCCCAGACGCGTCGTCATGAGAATGGTCGCCTGTGTTTCAAGGCTGATGGAATTGGGTTTCATCTTGTCCGTACAAATATTCCGACACAGCCATGCGCCAAACTGCCAACACACTTTGGCCCAGGATTCCTGCGTGTACAAATCCGAATTTGACCGTGGTCAACGCCTTGAGCTCAAGGTCGGCAAAATTCCGCAACAAAAATAAATTTCAAAGGAGAAGAAGAAGACTTCGGCAAAAAAACCGAAATCTTGGTAGGCGCGGCAGGGATCGAACCTGCGACCGTTCGATTAAAAGTCGAATGCTCTACCAACTGAGCTACGCGCCCCCAAAGCACCAGGGAAAGAATATCCTGGCATCGGAACCGGCGCGACCATAGGGACGGTGACCGGCAGGGTCAATGCTCTTTCCGCCCGATCGCGAAGGTATTCGTACAACCACAAAAATGAAGTTGCTCAGAGGCCATGAAATGGCCGTATACTAACGCCTAATTTGATCTGCTCCGGCGTTGCCGGTGTGCGAAAGGAAGGCATCAATATGACAAAGTTTTTAAGTTCCGACGCCAATCCCGACGGCCATCGATTGGAAGATATTCTCCGCGCGATTCGCAAAGATATTCTGGCGCGCTGCGAAAAAATCGTTGATGACACCCGTCCCGAAGCGGAACAGGTTGTCGCCAATAACATGCAAATCCTGGCGATGCTGACGGATGCGATCCATCTGGCGGAAGATTCCACTCAAATTTTGACGAAAGCTTTCGGTCCATCCGGAGAAAAACCGCGAATTGGCTCGTAAAGCTAGGCTTTAAACGCCGCTCTTTTCGGCGAATTTAGCCAACATCCGATCTTTGACTCTGGGCGAAACGAAATGTCCGATGTCGCCGCCGAGGCGACCGATTTCCTTGACGAACCGTGAAGCGATGAACTGATGGTGTTCAGATGCCATCAGAAATACGGTTTCCACATCGCGGTTGAGGCGTGAATTCATACCCGCCATTTGAAACTCGTATTCGAAGTCAGAAACCGCCCTGAGACCACGAATGATCATCCCGGCGTCTTGATCACGAACAAAATCCATCAGCAAGGTGTCGAACGGCACGGCAAAAACCCGCTCCGAATGCCCATCGCCCATCGCCTCGACCTCGGCTTCAACCATGGCGACCCGCTCTTCTAACGTGAATAAAGGGTCCTTGCCGATATTCACCGCGACAGCGACAACTAACCGATCGACCAGGCGCGCGGCACGCGTAATGATATCGATATGGCCGTTAGTGACGGGATCAAAGGTCCCAGGGTAAACAGCGGCGGAGAATTTGCTCACGATTGGTCTCCGGGCTTGTCGTCTTCGTCAGATGCTTCTTGGTCCGCATGGCCCGGATCATCGTCGGCGTCTGCGCCAGCGGCTTGCGATTTCGCTTTATCCGCCGTCTCGTCCAGGCCGTCCTCGGCATCCGCATCCTCGTCACCGTCACCGTCATCACCGTCTTCCAGATCACGGAAGCGGCTGACGGACACTAGGCGCTCGTCATCGGCGACTTTGAAAACAGTGACGCCGCGCGCGCTGCGTCCGATGACGCTGATTTGGTCGATGGGACAACGAATAATCTGTCCGGCATCTGAGACCATGACCAGCTGATCAGGATCAACAACTGTGAAGGCTGCGACAATAGTTGATGGCGGATCGTTTTTACCGCGTGAAAGATCAATCCCGGCAATACCCTGGCCGCCCCGTCCGGCAATCCGATACTCATAAGCGGATGAGCGTTTGCCCATGCCGTCTTCGGCAATCGTCAGGATAAATTCCTCATTTTCCGCCATCGCCGCGAATTCAGGCTGGTCCAGTCGGGTCGCCAATTCTGTATCGCGTGCTTTGTCGTCCGCGCGGTCCGTGTAATCACCGTTCTTAAGCCGGCGCGACGCGCCGACGGCCTGCAGATACAGGTCGCGCTGCTCGGTATCGACTTCCACATGGCGCAGGATCGACATGGCGATCACTTCATCGCCTTCGGGCAGTCTCATGCCCCGCACGCCCGTGGACGTGCGCCCTGAAAACACCCGTACCGCCGTCACCGGGAACCGGATAACCTTGCCGCCAACGGCGGAAAGCAAAATGTCATCGCCCTCAGTACAGGTCCGCACCCGCACCAGTTTATCACCCTCATTCAGTTTCATGGCGATCTTGCCGTTGGCCATGACGTTGGTGAAATCAGACAAGGAGTTGCGCCGCACATTGCCCGACGCTGTCGAGAACATGACGAAGAGGTCACTCCAACTGTCCTCGTCTTCAGACAAAGGCATCATGGTCGTGATGGTCTCGCCTTCGTCCAGTGGAAGCAGATTAACCAGCGCCTTACCGCGCGCCTGCGGCGTACCCAGCGGCAATTTGTAGACTTTGAGTTTGTAGACAATCCCCGTCGATGAGAAGAACAGCACCGGCGTATGGGTATTGACGACGAACACCTGATCGACGAAATCTTCGTCGCGTGTGGCCATTCCTGCCCGGCCCTTGCCGCCACGGCGTTGCGCACGGTAAGTCGACAGCGGCACGCGTTTGACATAGCCAGAACTAGTCACCGTGACGACCATATCTTCGCGCTGAATCAGGTCTTCAATATCGTGTTCGAATTCTGACTCTTCGATGGTCGTGCGCCGATCCGTGGCAAATTGCTCGCGCATCGCCAGCAATTCATCACGGAGAATGCCGTAGAGCTTGTCACGTGAACTCAAAATCGAAAGATATTCTTCAATTTCAACGCCCAACTCTTTCAGATCGTTACCGATCTTATCACGCTCCAAGCCGGTCAAGCGATGCAGGCGCAGTTCCAAGATGGCGCGGGCTTGAATTTCGGACAGTTTGTATTTGCCGTCCACCACTTGGTGCCCCGGCTCATCGAGCAGCGCAATCATTGGTGCCACGTCGTCTGCCGGCCAATCGCGTTCCATCAACTGTTCACGCGCCGTGCCCGGGTCCTTGGCGGCGCGGATCAAGGCGATAATCTCATCAATATTGGCGACGGCGACCGCCAGCCCCGCCAGGACATGGGCCCGGTCTCGTGCCTTACCCAATTCATAAATTGTCCGGCGCCGGATAACTTCTTCGCGGAAGACAATAAAGGCCTCAAGGATTTCCTTCAGGTTCATCAATCGCGGCTGACCACCGTCGAGCGCCAGCATATTGACGCCAAATGAGGTTTGCAGCGGCGTAAACCGGAATAACTGCGCCAGCACGACTTCATGCTCGGCGTCGCGCTTCATTTCGATCACCACCCGAACCCCATCGCGGTCTGATTCGTCGCGCAGATCGCTGATGCCTTCGATGCGCTTGTCACGGACGGCTTCCGCCATGTTCTCAATCATCCGTGATTTGTTCACCTGGTAGGGAACTTCGTGGACGATGATGGCAAAACGGTCCTTGCGGATTTCCTCTATCGAGGTCTTGCCCCGCATAACGACCGAGCCGCGCCCCGTGTGGAAGGCCGACACAATGCCGTTGCGGCCCAATATCTGGCCGCCCGTCGGAAAGTCCGGTGCCTGGACGTGATGTTCGATGATTTCGTCGATTGTAATCTCAGGATTTTCAATAATCGCGCAACACGCATCGATGACTTCACCCAAGTTATGCGGCGGAATATTTGTCGCCATACCCACCGCGATGCCACCTGCCCCGTTGACCAGCAAGTTCGGATAACCGGCAGGCAGCACCTGCGGCTCGTGGGTCGATTCGTCATAGTTCGCTTGAAATTCGACCGTATCCTTATCGATATCCTCGATTAGCGCGTGTGCCGAGCGGGCCATACGGGCTTCCGTGTAACGCATGGCGGCCGCTTTGTCGCCGTCCATGGAGCCGAAATTACCCTGCCCGTCGATCAACGGCAGGCGCATGGAAAATTCCTGCGCCATCCGCACCATGGCGTCATAAATCGCCTGGTCGCCGTGCGGGTGATATTTACCCATGACGTCACCGACGATGCGTGCGGATTTGCGATACGGCTTGTTATATTCGTAGCCGCTTTCCTTCATCGAATAGAGGATTCTACGGTGCACCGGCTTAAGTCCGTCGCGCACATCAGGCAGCGCGCGACTGACGATAACGCTCATTGCATAGTCGAGATACGACGAGCGCATCTCGTCTTCGATGGCAACTGGTGTTATGTCAGAATCAGGGGCGCCGGGAGGGGGCGTTTCAGGGGTGCTCGACAAAAGTAATTACCAAACGATTTCAAAAGGTTAGCGGCAAATTACCGAGACAGATCAAAGTCTGTCTTTAAGGCCCATAATCTACCATTTTCACCCCGTTCAAACAAGGAAACGGCGGCCAAATATCAATAAAATTCAGGGTTTTATGCGGCAGATGGCGATGCCCTGCGCGTGCGGAACCAAATGGCGGCCACGAACACCACAAACACTGGCAGCGCAAGCGTCAAATTGACTGCTACCCACCCGATTTGTGCCTGAAGATATCCCGACCCGAACGCCGCCGTGGAGACGCAACCGAAAACGAGAAAATCATTAAATGCCTGCACCCGCGATTGCTCTTCGGGCCGATAAGCTTCGGTGACCAAGGTCGTGCCGCCAATGAACATAAAATTCCAACCCACACCCAACAGCATTAACCCGGCCCAAAAGTTTGAAAAATCTATACCGCTGAGATTGACTGCCATGGCGCTAAAGTTGCATAGCGTACCAATCAAAATGACAGGGATAACACCGATACGTTTGATCAAATGGCCTGTAATGAAACTTGGCGCGAACATCGCCAACACATGCCATTGAATGATCGTCGCCGTGTCATGAAATCCAAACCCACATAACTGCATCGCCAACGGCGTCGCCTGCATGACCAGCGTCATCACTGAATAACCGACCATGGCGGCAAGCGCTGCAACGATGAATACCGGTTGGCGGGCGATAACCAGCAAAGGCCGGCCGGCTGCCACGCCCTTCACAGGTCTCGGCGGAGTCGGAATCTTGACCCATTGCAGCAAGACAATGGTCAACATGCTAAGCCCAATGACTCCGACATAACCGCCGGCGAACTGGACGGGTTCAAGCATATCGAAGGTTGCCTTCGACAATTGCGGCCCAATCACAGCGGCAAGGACGCCACCGGTCATAACATATGAGATGGCTTTGGCCTTGAATTCGGGGCCGGCCGTGTCTGCGGCAGCGAAACGGTAGTATTGCCAAAACGCATTGTGGACGCCCAAAAGCGCCGCTCCAGCGGTGAACATAACGAAGTTTCCGGCAAATAGAGCCCAGCAAGCCAGTGCCGCGCCAGCTATACCCACTAGTTGACCAATAGTGAATCCTAGACGCCGGCCAATCCGGCCCATCATCAATGAAGCAGGGATAGTCGATATCATGGTGAATAAAAATTGAACCGCCATGGGCAATGTCGCCAAGGCAGGATCTTCAGACAACATCTTCCCCGCCAATGCGGAAATGGTCATCACCAACGACGAACCGCTCATGGCAAGTGCCTGGCAAATCACCAGGACGATGACATTTCGGCGCGTATTCGTGCCGCCGGCCGGTGCGGCCGTATCGATAGAGTTCGACATTGTAACCTTTATACCGACCGCTTAACCAGCGGGCCGGTTATCCGTTAGAACGGAATTTCGTCGTCTAAATCACCGCCGGCACCGCCGCCGCCTGCGCCGCCACCGGAACCGCCACCCGATCCACCATTGTCAGAACCACCCCAATCGGGGCCGCCGCCTTGTTCCGGCGGACCAGCATCGAACCCACCACCGCCGCCGCCACTACGCGTGTCCAACATGGTCAATTCACCGCGGTAACGCTGCAAGACAACCTCAGTCGAGTATTTCTCAATGCCGTCGTTACCGGTCCATTTACGGGTCTGTAGTGCACCTTCAACATAAACTTTTGAACCTTTCTTCAGATACTGTTCCGCAATGCCGGCCAGATGATCATTGAAGATCACAACCCGATGCCATTCTGTCTTTTCACGGCGCTCGCCACTTTCCTTGTCTTTCCAGGATTCAGATGTCGCGATGGACATATTAACGATCTTGGCGCCGGCCTGAGAGTACCGAACCTCAGGGTCGCGCCCGAGGTTACCGACGAGAATAACTTTATTAACTGAGCCTGCCATGGGAATCCCCTGCTGAATTTTCGGCCCGGACTCTAGCGCTTCATTGGCGCCGGGACCAGCCCACCAACGCTGTTTTCTGTGGATATCCGGCGCTTATTGAACCGAATCGGCGCCGGTCATGCCGGGCCGTATTTTCGCGTCCAATTGGCGCACCGTATCAAGGATCGAAGCCTCGTCTTCTTCAACCTTGATCATCGCCGCAACGCCAATTTCCAAAAGTGCCATGCCGTAGACATAAGGGTTCACATTTTCGGACTGAAATTGTTGCAATGCCTCGGCCAAAATAGCGTCCGCCCTGTCAAAATCCGCCGCAAATTCTTCGTCAGACATGGTTTTCTCCGGCTACTTGATTGGCGCGCGTCTTCCCATATCGCTGGCGCCCTGTCAAAGGGCGGCGTGCAATTGGCTCGATGGCGGCTGGGCACCAATAAGGATAAAGACCAACCGGCAAGGTGCGTCACCACGGTTCGCCCAACCGTGCCAAGTGCCCCGTTGGACCATGACATCGCCGGCTTTCATCTCAACCTCGGCATCGTCATCCAGTAGCATCACGCACGCGCCGCTCACGACAACCGCATAATCGATGGTATCAGTGCGGTGCATGAAGGCTTCCTTGCCGGGCATTAATTCCAAGGCGCGGAACGCACTGCCGTGCGCCGGCGGTGCAATTCCCAAATCCCTGAGCGCCGGGTCCTCATCGCCTTCAACGGGGCTCGGCGTGTCATCTGTTACCCAAAGCAGGACGGCCGAGTTGCCCGACGGCATGACGGTGACGTTATCCATGACACAATCGCGGCTAACGACTGCCTTGCCTTCTTCATCGTGCCCGGTCACCACGCGACGGATATTCAGCGTCATTTCTGCGTCTCCCCAGTTGGATAGATATTATAATTCGCTAGATGCTCTTGCATTCAGCGCCAGGAAACAAACAATACGTCACTATGTATGAGAAGATCGGAAAACCGACCCGCCGGAAGGAAGACCTGAGATTGCTAACCGGTCAGGGTGCGTTCAGCGATGATTTCAACAGACTGGGGCAGGCTTATGCCGCGATGGTCCGCTCGCCGCATCCCCATGCCCAGATTAAGGTGATTAACACTGCTGACGCAGCCAAATTGCCTGGTGTGCTTGGCGTATTCACCGGCGCTGATTGCCTGGCCGATGGCCTTTCCGAAATTCCACACAATCCCATTCCATCGACAAAGAATGACATCAGGCTAACAGGTGCCGGCGGCACTGAAATATTCATCGGCCCACATCCGCCTCTTCCCATTGACAAGGTCCGCCATGTCGGTGAGGCGGTGGCGATGGTTGTCGCCGAAAGCCGTGAGATCGCTCTTGATGCAGCGGAGGCCGTCGAGGTTGATTACGAAACACTACCGGCAGTCACTTTATCCACTGACGCAGCGGCGATCGGCGCCACGACGATTTGGCAAGAGCGACCCGATAACGTCGCGGTTGATACGTCTTTCGGGGATGAAGCCGCGACCGACGAGGCCTTTGCAGCGGCGGCGCATGAAATCGCCATGGAATTCCACGTCGACCGGGTGACCGGCGTGCCTCTGGAACCACGCGCAGCCCTTGGCATATATGACGCGACTTTGGGTCATTACACATTATTTGCCGGCAGCGGCGGCGCAGTTCGGCAAAAACGCGAGATGATGGCTGTTTTGGATCTGGAAGAAGAAGAGTTGCGCGTCGCCTCAAAGGACGTCGGCGGCAATTTCGGTACCCGCAACCGGGTCTATGTGGAATTTCCATTGGTACTTTGGGCGGCGCGCAAAATCGACCGGCCGGTGAAATTCACCTGCGGGCGTTCCGAAGCCTTTGTCAGTGATTACCAGGGCCGTGATCTGGTGACACGGATTGAGTTGGCAATGGATGCAGAAGGCCGGTTTCTTGGGCTACGGGCGGACAACATGTCAAATGTCGGCGCGCGGGTCGTATCACTTTCGCCACTCGGCAAAGGCTCCGCCCTGGTGACAGGGCCCTACGACATTCCCGCCGCCCACATGCGCGCTCGGGCGGTGTTTACCAATACGGTGCCGACCCAAGCGTACCGAAGTTCCGGTCGTCCCGAAGTAACGTTTGCCATTGAACGCCTGATTGACACGGCCGCCGCCGAGTTCGGGTTTGACCGGGTTGAATTGCGCCGCATAAATCTCATTGCGTCTGCCGCCATGCCTTTCACCAATCCCATCGGCGCAACCTACGACAGCGGTGAATACGCGTTGAGCATGTCGCGCGTTATCTCGTTGGCGGATTGGACCGGGTTCGATGCGCGCCGCACGGATTCAGAGACCCGCGGCAAGCGGCTGGGGCTTGGGATCGCCAACTACGTGGAATCATCAACTGGCGCGCCGTTGGAACGCGCGACGATCACAGTCAATCCATCCGGAATTGTTGACGTCATCGTCGGCACACAGCCCAGCGGCCAAGGTCATGAAACCAGCTTCGCACAGGTCGCCGCGGAATGGCTGGGCGTGGGTGTTGATCAGGTCATGATTAAGTTCGGTGATACAGATTTGGTGAAAGTCGGCGGCGGTTCGCATTCGGGGCGCTCCATGCGCATGGCCGGGACCGTCATTGTCCAAGCTGCGGAAGCGATCATTAAGAAAGGGCGCGACGCCGCGGCGTGGGCGCTCGAGACCACACCCGATTTAATCGAGTTTATTGACGGACACTTCCGCCACGGCGAGACCAACCGGACGATGGATTTATTCGATGCCGCCGAAGCCGCAGAGGGCGGCCTGACGGTGACCTGCGACAATGAAATGCACACCCAAGTCTTCCCCAACGGCTGTCACGTTTGCGAGGTCGAAGTGGACCCGAAAACGGGGGCAGTGGAAATTACCCGATACACGGCTGTCGATGACGTCGGGCGGGCGATCAATCCGATGATCGTTGATGGCCAGACCCACGGCGGGATCGCCCAAGGCGTTGGCCAGGCCCTGTGGGAACAGTGTCGCAATGATCCGAGTTCGGGCCAGCCCTTGGCAGCCGCCCTAACAGAATACGGACTGCCACGCGCCGATCATTTTCCGACCTTCGTCACGGAATTGAATGAAGTCCCCTCGCCAACCAATCCCTTAGGCGTCAAGGCCGGCGGCGAAGGCGGAACGACACCGGCACCGGCGGTGATCATTAACGCCATTGTCGATGCCCTCAGGCCGTTCGGCGTCACCGATATCAAAATGCCGGCGACGCCATTTCGCGTTTGGACAGCAATTCAACATGCCAACTTTGGGCTAGGAAATTAAGGTCCCATGACCGAGACAATTGAACTGATCGCCTTTCCCGGCGCGCCGAACCTGCCGATCTTCACGGCCATTGAGAATGGCTACTTTGCTGCCGGCGACGTTGAAGTCAACCTGACGACAACGCCAAGCTCGGTCTATCAGATAGAGAACTTGGCCAGCGGCAAATTCCAGATTGCCGCCACCGCCGTCGACAACGTCGTCGCCTATCAAGAGGGTCAAGGTGCTGTGGCGTTGCAAGGCGAGCCCGATCTTTTCGCCTTCATGGGCGCAACGCAAATTGAACTGAGTTTTGTCGTCGCCCCCGAGATCAAAACATTTGCCGACCTAAAGGGTAAAACCCTCGCCCTCGACGCCCTGGCGACGGGGTTCGCCTTCGTGCTCTACCAAATGCTCGAGAATGCGGGCCTTTCCTTGAGCGACGTCACCATGGAGCCGGTAGGCGCGACACCGGATCGCTGGCAGTCGGTCAAGGACGGCACCCACGCCGGCACGCTCACCATTGAGCCCTTCACCAGCATGGCCCGGGCCGAAGGTTATCACGTCTTGGAAAGCAGCCTCGATACGTTGGATCATTATCAAGGCGGTGTTTTTGCCGCGCGACACACATGGGCCGACGCGCATAATCATGCCTTGAAAGGTTTCATCAGCGGTTATCTTCAAGGATTGGCGCAGGTTCTGGACCCAAAAAACCGGATAGAGGCCGCCGATACCCTTTTGCGCAATATGCCGGCGATCAATCCGGGCGCGGTTGATAAGGTTTTGGACAAAGTCTTGTCGCCAAAATCCGGCCTCACCCCGGACGCCGCCATCAATATGGACGGCATGCAAAGCGTGTTATCACTTAGAAGCCGCTATGGCGCCACCGGTAATATACTCGATGCGCCTGCCCGCTATCTCGACCTCTCGTATCTTCAAGACGTTCAATCGGGACGCCAATAACTCGTGCCTTGGCGGCAAATTCAGGGCGCCAAGCCCCTTTACGCACCGCGTCATCATCTATACTTCTGGGTGTTTCGAATAACCTACCAAAATCGGCAAATAGCGACATGCAGAACATTCGGGTGCGGGGCGCCCGCGAGCACAATCTGAAGAACATCGATGTGGAAATCCCCCGTGACAGCCTTACGGTTATCACCGGCCTCAGCGGGTCGGGGAAATCATCGCTGGCCTTTGATACGATTTATGCCGAAGGCCAACGGCGTTACGTCGAAAGCCTGTCCGCCTATGCGCGCCAGTTCCTGGAATTGATGCAAAAACCGGACGTTGATTCCATCGATGGCCTCAGTCCGGCAATATCCATTGAGCAAAAAACGACGTCGCGTAATCCGCGCTCAACGGTCGGCACGGTTACCGAAATTTATGATTACATGCGGCTGCTGTTCGCACGGACCGGGGTCCCCTACTCTCCAGCCACTGGCCTGCCCATCGAAGCTCAGACAGTCAGCCAAATGGTTGACCGGGTCATGGGCATGGCCGATGAGACGCGGCTCTATTTGCTGGCCCCCATTGCGCGCGGCAAGAAGGGCGAGTTTAAAAAGGAAATCCAGGATCTGGCGAAACGCGGATTTCAGCGGCTGCGCGTCGATGGCGTCATGGTCGATATCGACGATGCCCCCTCATTGGACAAAAAATTCAAGCATGACATTGAAGTCGTCGTCGACCGCATCGTTGTCCGCGAAGGTATTGAGACTCGCCTTGCCGATAGTTTCGAGACGGCATTGAACTTGGCCGACGGTATTGCTTTCGTCGATGATGCCGACGCGCCGCCACCGACTATCGCCAGCACCAAGGGTGCCAAAAAAGGCGGCATCAAAGATCACGTCCCGGAAGGCCGCACTGTATTTTCGGCAAAGTTTGCCTGTCCGGTTTCCGGCTTCACCATCGATGAGATTGAGCCTCGATTGTTTTCCTTCAACAATCCCTTTGGTGCCTGCCCGGCCTGTGACGGCCTGGGAACGGAAATGTATTTCGATCCGGAATTGGTGGTGCCGGACGAAAGCCTGTCTTTGAACCAGGGCGCCCTGTCGCCGTGGGCCAATTCATCATCAAAATATTACGGGCAGACGCTGGAAGGGCTGGCCGCGCACTTCGACTTTTCGTTGACCATGCCTTGGCATAAGTTAACCAAGAAAAACCGTGAAATTATTCTGTTCGGCACCGGCCGCGAGGACATCACCATGTCCTATCGTGACGGCAACAAAAGCTATCAGATCACCAAGCCCTTCGAGGGCGTCGTCCCGAATATGGAAAGGCGCTGGCGGGAAACAGATTCGACATGGGTCCGCGACGAATTGTCGCGCTACCAAACGGTGACCACATGCTCGGTGTGCGACGGAGCCAGGCTCAAACCCGAAGCCCGCGCCGTTAAACTGGATGGCTGCCACATTTCGGAAGTCGCGGAAATGTCCATTGATGAGGCGCACGGGTGGTTCATCGGACTTGAGGCGACGCTGAACGCCACACAGCGCGAAATTGCCCGTCGGATATTGCGCGAAATCAACGAACGTCTGGGTTTTCTAAAGAATGTCGGGCTTGAATATCTGTCACTTAGCCGCTCCTCACGGACGCTGTCGGGCGGCGAAAGCCAACGGATCCGGCTGGCGTCTCAGATCGGCTCTGGGCTTACGGGTGTTCTTTATGTTCTCGATGAGCCATCCATCGGCCTACACCAGCGTGACAATGCCCGGCTTTTGGAAACCCTGGTGCGATTGCGCGACTTGGGTAATACGGTCGTTGTCGTCGAGCACGATGAAGACGCAATCCGCAGCGCCGACTATGTCGTCGATATAGGGCCGGGCGCCGGCATCCACGGTGGCCAATTGGTTGCCGCCGGCACGCCCGCCGAAGTCATGAAGGCGACCGAAAGTCTAACCGGACAATACCTGACAGGCACGCGGATGATTGATATCCCGACAAAACGCCGGCCGCAAAAGCGCGGGCATAATCTGAAATTGAAAGGCGCCAGGGCCCACAATCTGGATAATCTCGACGTTGAATTTCCGCTCGGCAACATGATCTGTATTACCGGCGTGTCCGGTGGTGGTAAATCCAGCCTGGTCGTCGAAACTCTCTACAAGGCGCTGGCCCGAAAACTGAACGGTGCGCGCCTGCATCCGGGTGCGAACGACGGCATTGCCGGGGTCGAACGCATCGATAAAGTGGTCGACATTGACCAATCCCCTATCGGCCGCACACCGCGTTCCAACCCGGCGACCTACACGGGCGCCTTTACGCCGATTCGCGACTGGTTTGCCGGCCTGCCCGAATCACGGGCCCGTGGGTACAAGCCGGGTCGATTTTCATTCAACGTCAAGGGTGGCCGTTGCGAAGCCTGCCAGGGCGACGGCGTTATCAAGATCGAGATGCACTTCCTGCCCGACGTCTATGTGCAGTGCGACGTCTGTAAGGGGAAACGCTACAACCGCGAAACCCTTGAGATCGACTTTCGCGGCCAATCCATTGCCGATGTCCTGGACATGACCGTTGAAGAGGCCGCCGATTTTTTCAAAGCCGTGCCCTCGATCCGCGACAAAATGGTGACGCTGAAGCGAGTCGGGTTAGGATACATTCACTTAGGCCAGCAAGCGACGACGCTATCAGGCGGCGAGGCCCAACGGGTCAAGCTGGCCAAGGAACTGAGCCGCCGCGCGACCGGCAAAACGCTTTATATTCTGGACGAGCCGACGACAGGTTTGCATTTCGAGGATGTTAAAAAACTCCTGGAGGTGCTCGATGCACTGGTTGAACAAGGCAACACGGTGATCGTCATCGAGCACAATCTGGAGGTCATCAAGACCGCCGATTGGATCATCGATCTGGGCCCTGAAGGCGGCAATAAAGGCGGCCGCATCGTCGCCGAAGGCCCGCCCGAAACGGTAGCTGGTGTCGCCGAAAGCTTCACCGGTCAATATCTAGCACCGTATTTGGGGATCAAAAAGAAACGGAAGAAAAAGGCTTCTTGAGCAACACAGCGAGCCGCGATGAGCGTGTCCGGTTGGAGGCTCAGCTTAAAGAGTTGACATCCGCCTGGGCTGAATTCGAACATCAGGCGCGACGTTATCGCGATGCCGGCGAGCGCGCCGGGGGCATCAATCACGGTATTGATCCCGATGTTCGCCAGCTCCACAAAAATCTTGCTGACAACCAAGCCGAGCAGGAACTAGTGAAAATCAAATTGGCCGCCCTGGACGCCTTGGAAGGTCCGGACGCCTTGGCGGCACACGAGGACAAGAGATGAAAATTTCCCGCGACACCTCAATCACGCCTGAAATTATGAATGCCCGCCTGCCCGGCTCCCTGCCGGGTTTGATGGGCATAGAAATCACTGAAATCCGAGATGGTGAACTAGACGCCCAGATGCCGGTTCAGCCTGACAAATTGGCACCCAACGGCTTTCTGCACGCAGCGTCAGTGATCGCGCTGGCGGATACGGCCTGCGGTGTCGCGACCTGGGTGCACATGCCGGACGGCGCCGAAAGTTTCACGACCATCGAATTGAAAAGCAATTTCCTGGGCACCGCGCGCGATGGAGAGATCACGTGCACAGCCAAGGCCCAACACATGGGCCGAACGACCCAGGTTTGGGACGCTGAGGTCAAGCATACGGAGACGGGGCGAACAATCGCACTATTTCGGTGTTCGCAGATGATCTTATGGCCACGTTGATCAGGTGTCTTGGAATGAACCTTCAGCGCTGGGTCTTTCAAAGCCCGGCGGTGATCGTGTAGGCTGACCCGAATAAGGCCCAATCGGAGTTTTTCTTCATGCCGTCCAATGTCCGCGATACCATTGTCAAACTTGTCCTGATTTCCTTCGTGGTTGGGTTGTTGATTTCGTTTTTCGAAATCAATCCGGCGGAGCTATTGGCGAACTTTGGCGAAACAGCACAGAAAATCTTCTCGCTGGTCGCACGGTTCATTGAATGGTCGGTTAAATATGTGCTGTTGGGCGCGGTGATCGTCATGCCGATCTGGCTGATCTTCTTCCTGATCGGTAAAGCACGCGGAAAATCACCGAGCCGTCGCTAGAGAACTACGCCGAGGAAAACTTATCCCAAACCTTGGCGACCAGCTTCTCTGATCGTTTCCGTGAACAACTCGGTTATGCGCTTGATATCGTGACGCGCGTTTTCGAGGGCCCGAACCACATCACTGTCGGCCTCGTTGCCAGCACGGATGCGTTCGGCCAAAACTCTCGCTTGGTTGAGGTTCACCACTTTCTCGCTATCATCTGAAAGGCGGATCACATCGGCCCCGGTATCCGAGGCCTGATCTTGTCCGGTTCCAAAGCGTCCCGAGACAGCTAAACTCACCTGGGCAAAAATATCGGTGATCCGTCGAATATCTTCCTCGCCGCGTTTCAGGGCCGCATCGAATGCCTGTCTGTCCGTCCCCGCGTCGGGCAATGCCGCCGCCAATTCGTTGGCGCGCGCCAAATTCACTATCTTCTGACCTTGTTCGCTAAGTTCTAGCGTATCGCGAGAGACGCGGTCAGCTGATGGCGCCGAAGGCGCATCATCAGATACATCGTCATCGCCAACCACAGGCGGTGGCCCCACCGGCAGCCGGAAAAAACTTGGTCTGGGTCCAATTTCATTAACCATGTGTCACTATAACACGTTTATCCGATAAATTAGAAGGTTATAGGCACAATACAAAATGCATGACGGATCAGCGCCAAAATTGCTGATCGAAAAAGTCTCCGGTGCGATCGGCGAGAGAATGCTTCTCGGACTGGTTTGTGTATTATACATAGAGCCCGCCCTCAATACTGGCGCGCCCTAGACAAAGCCTCGCGCGGGTACAAGAATTGCCGTCGACACGGTGTACACATAAGCATTTCTCAGGCACTCCGATATTATGCAACGACGTCCACTCTTCCTATTTGCGTTCGTCGCGATTTGCCTGATGGTAGTTGGCGGCGGCAACGCTATTCGCAAGGCGGTCGACCCAAGCGTCGCCGGCACCGGTAGTCCCGTGCTGGAATCCTTGGGCAATGTCATCAAAGGCTTAGTGTCCACGCGATTGGGATACAAAACCGCAGATCCCAATAACCCGAAGCAAGTGACCCGTGGCGCCGAAATTTACGCGAAGCACTGCGCAAGTTGTCACGGTGCTAATCTGCAAGGCCAAGCCAATTGGCGCCAGCGAAACCCGGATGGCACCATGCCCGCGCCGCCACACGACGCCAGCGGACATACTTGGCACCATCCTGATAGCTTATTGTTTGATTACACCAAAAAAGGCGGGCAGGCCTTGGCACCGAAAGACTTCAAAAGCGCTATGCCTAGCTATGGTGGCGTATTGGCGGACTCCGACATTTGGTCCGTTCTAGCATACGTCAAAAGCCGGTGGCCTGCCAAAATTCGAGCTCGTCAAATGCGATTGAATAATTAGTCCGCTAGCGTCAGCTAAACGTTATTTGAATGTGACGGTGGCAACAGCACGGGCGGTTTTCGAGGTTGGCCACATGGTCGGCGCCGAAGGTGCTTCATCAGCACCGGTGATTTTCGTACCATCACCAACCCGGGTCAGATCAACCCGCCCGGCCTTGGTTTAGACGAAAACACCCTTGCCATCCAACAACGCAACTTCGAAATCGCCATCCAACGATCCGCCCCAGAAGGTCGTTCCGCGAATGCCGATGGTTGCGGTTTCCGTGCTGACCATGAACTTCGCGTCAGCGACCTGCATAAGAGTTCCGCTGGCGGCGCTGAAGGCGCCTTGCAAGAGCCGCATGGCAGCGTTCGGTTTAGCACCGCCAACAATATAGTCGACGACGACAAATACGGTTTTTTCGCCGAGCGTCATCACCGCGTCATCAAGCATCGCCATCTCAAGGCGCGCGCCCTTGCCTGTTGAAATGACATCACCGACCAGCACGTCATCACCGACGCCAAGCGGTCTTGGAAGCGCATCCTGCATGGCCACGGCACGACCTTGCAGCCGCGTCACCTTGCCGGCCACATCGTTGTCTGATTGCGTCCATCCGACGGTTGCGCCGACGATAAT
>Ga0233433_10001474_pt1 | contig 22242 bp, 18 predicted proteins | sample SI_122_August201_5_FD_179868 | JGI IMG/M metagenome (GOLD analysis project Ga0233433, IMG submission 179868) | Seawater microbial communities from Saanich Inlet, British Columbia, Canada - SI_122_August2016_100_MG | ecosystem: Environmental > Aquatic > Marine > Inlet | place: Canada: British...
TTGTAAATCACGTTAAGTGAGTTAGCGTCTACTCCACCTGTTAGGTAACCAAAAATGTAACCTAATGGGTAAATAGCCCAACCTACAGTAACGATCATTCTCATTGCACCAAAAGCAGTTACAAGTGATTTATTACCACTTTTCGCCGCTCTCTTACCTGCTTCACCAGAGAATACTTCATATAAGATGTATACCCAACCAGCCATACCGATTATGAAACCAAGTGTAGCGTTGATGTATCCAGCTTCTCCTAAGTATCCACCTACTAGCATTACTAATGTACCAAGCATCAATCTCCAGAAAATTCCTGAATCTGCTTTGTTTACTGCTGATAGAACAAAATAGAATTCTAACATTAGTAGTGGTACTGTAATTAACCAGTCAATGTATCTGTAAACAGTTGGTGAATCACCAGTCATGATCCATACATCTCTCATGTACATGTAGTGTACGAATGCAATACCAGTAACTAGACCAGCAACAGTCATTGAAACTCTCCATCCAGCTGGAACCGAACTTCTTTCTAAGAAAAAGAATACAGTGGCAGCTAAACAAGCCATTGATACTAACCAAAATGAAATACCTACGAAATCATCTTGAGCTAACATAACGGTCTCTGCGTTTGCAACACCTGTTACACCCATTAGGGCTACAGCTGTTAGAGCAAACAATTTAAGTTTTTTCATAAAAAACTCCCTCTTTAATTAGTTTTTATTATTAGTTTATATAAACTATGTTTAGAATTTTTCTAAACAAAGATTTGGGTTAGATAGCAAATAAATTTAGATTTATGAAGGGTTAATTATTGTTAATTTACATTGATTTTACTTATTTTTTAAAATTAAATACAATTTTTAAGTTAAAAACCAAAAAATAATAAATAATCGAATCAAATTTTATGTCAGATAAATTTCAAAAAATTTATGACCAATCTATAAAAAATCCTGAAAAATTTTGGCAAGAAGCATCAAATGATATCTTTTGGTTTAAAAAACCAACTAAAATTTTAAATAAATCTAATCCTCCCTTTTATAAATGGTTCGAAGATGGTGTGACCAATACTTGTTACAATGCATTAGATATTCATATTGATCAAGGTAGAGGAAAAAAGACTGCTCTTATATATGACAGCCCAATTACAGGTAACAAAAGTAAATTCACATACGAAGAGCTTAGATCAAAAGTCTCAAAATTTGCAGGAGCACTAACCGCACAAGGAGTTACAAAAGGGGATCGAGTAATTATATACATGCCAATGATACCAGAGGCTGTAATTGCTATGCTTGCTTGTGCTAGAATTGGAGCAATACACTCAGTGGTCTTTGGTGGCTTTGCTTCAAACGAACTTGCAAGCAGAATAGATGACAGTAAAGCAAAATTATTAGTTACAGCTTCATGTGGTTTTGAACCTGGAAGAACTGTTGAATACAAACCTCTTGTAGACGAAGCTGTTAAATTAGCCGATCATAAAATTGATAAAATGATTTTGTTTCAAAGACCAGGTCATGAAGTAAAATTGAATGGTCCAGTTGAAGTTAGTTGGGATGAAGTTATTTCAAATGCATCAAATGCAGATTGTGTAGAAATGAATTCAAATGAACTTGCTTATATTTTATATACCTCAGGCACAACCGGAACACCTAAAGGAATAGTTAGAGATATTGGTGGACATATAGTTGCTCTAAAATGGACGATGAAAAATATCTACAATATTGATGCTGATGATATTTGGTGGTCAGCAAGCGATATTGGATGGATCGTTGGGCACTCGTATATTGTCTATGCTCCATTGTTTAAAGGGTGCACAACTGTCTTGTTTGAAGGAAAACCGGTTGGCACGCCGGATGCCGGAGCTTTCTGGAAAATCATTTCAGACTATAAAGTAAAATCTCTTTTCACTGCCCCTACCGCATTTAGAGCTATTAAAAAAGAAGATCCTGAAGGTAAGTTTTTTTCAAAATACGATCTTAGTAATTTTGAAAGTTTATTTCTTGCAGGAGAAAGAGCAGATCCAGATACAATTAAGTGGGCAGAGAATTTACTGAAAGTTCCTGTGATTGATCACTGGTGGCAAACGGAGACTAGTTGGGCAATCAGTTCAAATTGTACAGGAATTGAAATGATGGAGACTAAATATGGTTCAGCATGTAAAGCTGTACCTGGTTATGATGTTAAAATTATTAAACCAGATCAAACTTTAGCAGAACCAAATGAAATGGGAGATATTGTAGTTAAGCTTCCTTTGCCTCCTGGAACTTTTCCAACATTATGGAATGCAGATAAAAGATATAAAGAAAATTACATGACTAATTACGAAGGTTATTATCAAACATATGATGCAGGTCACATTGATGATGATGGTTATATTTGGATTATGTCAAGAACAGATGACATTATTAACGTTGCAGGTCATAGATTATCAACAGGTGCCATTGAAGAAGTTTTGTCCGAACATCAATCTGTTGCTGAATGTGCGGTGCTTGGTATTGCTGATAAACTAAAAGGACAACTACCTATTGGCTTAGTTGTTCTTAAATCTGGGGTAGATAAAAATAATGAAACAATTTCAAAAGAATGTGTGCAGATGGTTAGAAATAAAATAGGACCTGTTGCTGCATTTAAAGTAGTCATTGTTATTAAAAGATTACCAAAAACAAGATCAGGAAAAATATTAAGAGGTACTATTAGAAAGATTGCTGACAATTTAGAATATAAAATACCTCCAACCATTGATGATCCAGCTATACTGTCTGAGATTAAAGAAGATCTTATAAAGAATAATATATTAAAAGACTAAAGGTTTTCCTTCGGGATCACCTAAGATCTTACCATCTTGCATTTTAATTTTTCCACCAACAATTGTTGATGTAGGTGTGCCTTTGAATTTATATCCATCAAAAGGTGACCAGCCACATTTACTTTCTATGTTTTCATTTTTAATTTCAATTGTTTTGTTCATATCAACAATTGTAAAATCAGCATCAAACCCTTCTTTAATAAATCCTTTATTTTTAATTCCAAAAATTTTAATTGGATTTTCACACACTAGGTTCATTAATTGATTAAGGGTAAGTTTTCCATCATTTACATGATTCAACATAACTGGCATTAACGTTTGAACACCAGGCATACCTGATGGAGAGTTCGGATATTCTTTATCTTTATTTTCTTTTAAATGAGGGGCATGATCAGAACCTATTGTATCATTAAGATTATTTTTAACTCCATACCACAATCTATCATAGTGAGATTTATCTCTTAAAGGTGGATTCATCTGAGCATACGTTCCAAGTTTATCATAACAATCTGGCGCATAAATTGTTAAGTGCTGAGGGGTAATCTCAAAAGTAATATTACCTTTATGCTGTGATAAAAAATCAATTTCTTCTTTTGTTGTAATATGAAGAATATGAGCTTTCTTCTTATATCTCTCTGCAATTCTAACTATTCTTCTTGTAGATGATATTGCACATTCAGCGCTTCTCCAAATCGGGTGCGAATGAACATCTCCATTTTTAATCAATTTTTTATTAATATTTAAAATCGCTTCATCTTCAGAGTGAACTGCAACAACTTTTGAGCTGCTTTGAAATACTTTTTCAATATCTTCTTCTTCAGCAACCAATAAATTACCAGTTGAAGAACCTGCAAAAAGTTTAATTCCACAACACCCTTCTAAATTTACTAAATCTGCTAACTCATTTGCATTATCTGCTGTTGCTCCAAAATAAAAAGCATAATTGCAATACATTCTATTCTTCGCAAGATCTAATTTTTTTTGAAACTCTACCTTAGTTGAGGTTGGTGGATTAGTATTGGGCATTTCAAATACACTAGTAATCCCTCCTGCAATGGCAGCTCTACTTCCAGAGTGTAAATCTTCAGTATCTGCTGAACCAGGTTCTCTAAAGTGGGTTTGGGTATCTATACATCCTGGTAAAACTGTTTGACCTTCAGCATTTATTGTTTCTTTAGCTTCTTCGGAAATTTGACCAATTTTATAAATTTTACCGTCTTGAATAGCTACATCTGCCTCTTTTAATTCACCATCAATATAACATTGTCCATTTTTGATTATAAGATCTAACATTTCAGAAAAAAGTAATTATATTAAAAATGTTAACTAATCAAATATGAATATCAAAAATGTATATATTTTAGATGATAGAGCGATACTTTACTTAAACGGTGAAGATGCAAAAGAATTTCTACAAAATCTGATTAGTAACGATATTAATAAAGTCAGTGGCAATAATAGCTGCTTTACATCCTTATTATCTCCTCAAGGCAAGTTTTTATATGAGTTTATAATAATTAAATATAAATCTGGTTATTTGATTGATTGCGAAAAATCTCAAGTAGATGGACTATTTAAACAACTAAGTATTTATAAGTTAAGATCAAAAGTTGAAGTTTTAAATCTTAGCAATGAATTTGTAGTTGCTGCTTTTAGCCATGAAAAATTTCTAAATTTTGATGAAGCTCAAGATATTGCCGGCTTTACTTTAAAATATAGAGAAGATCCAATTCTTTTAGATCCGCGAAATAAGCTCATGGGTGCAAGATTAATTATTAATTTAGAAAAACTTTATTTATCATTAAAGAAACTTGAGTTACACGACTCTAATATTAAAGATTATTATTCATTTAGTCATAAACTTGGAATAGTTCCAAAGGATTTTAACAAATTACAAAATAAACTGTTTGGTATTGAGTGCAATTACGAAGAATTAAATGGAATTGACTTTAAAAAAGGTTGTTACGTTGGACAAGAAAATACAGCTAGAATTAAACTTAAAAATAAACTTTCAAAAAGATTATTGCCGATAAATATAATTAAAGGTGAATTAATTGAGGGTGAAAATATTTATTATAATGAAAATGAAATTGGAAAAGTATTAATAGAAAAGGATTATCCATTTGCATTAATTAAATATTTGGATGAAAATTTTAATGAAAAGTCAGGTTTTAATACTAAGAATGCTTTAATTGATATTAAAAAACCAGATTGGATTAGATCTTAACAATAAATATTGGATTAAATCTTAACAATAAATAAAGAGATGTTGTCTCTTAATGCTTTTTTTTCATAAATTTTTCCCATGCCATCTCGTAAAAAACATAGGCAAAAATACTCACAACCATAACCACAATAGTAAAGCTTAAAGATCGAATTAAATCACCAAACCATAGATAGGATAATAAAGATATCCATATCATACCGATCATTTGCCAGATAATTGATTTATAAAACAATATTTTCTTAGTCATTGAAATCTTCTTATTAAAATTAATTGAATATTAGTTAAAAGTGTAAAAAGAGATTTCTATTTAGTAAAAAGAGCAATGAAGCCTAACAAATAAATTACAGTTCCAGTGTTTCCAGAAGTTAAATATTTGTTTTATTTTCATAATTCATAAGTATAGCACAAAAAACCAGAAACATGATCAATAAAGGTTTTATTTTGGTGCGGTCGGAGAGACTCGAACTCTCATGGACTATGTCCACACGGCCCTCAACCGTGCCTGTCTACCAGTTTCAGCACGACCGCAACGTGTGTCATAATAAATGAATGACATCTATCTTTCAAATTGGTAAAAAACATCATGGAATTTACACAAGAAGTACAAAAAGCAACAGATCCTATTTATCAAAAAATTTCAAAAGTAATGCCTGAAATTGAATGGTCAGTACACGCTCCATATATTCATAAAATTAATAAACTTAAAAAAGAAAAAAATGCAGTAATTCTTGCACACAACTATCAAACACCAGAAATTTATCATGGAGTAGCTGATTTTGCAGCAGACTCTCTAGCTTTAGCAATTGAAGCTTCAAAAACTTCTGCAGATATTATTTTAATGGCAGGAGTTCACTTCATGGCTGAAACTGCAAAACTGATGAGTCCAAATAAAAAAGTTATTTTACCAGATATGGATGCTGGGTGTTCATTGTCAGCGTCAATTACTGGAAAAGATGTAAGGTTGCTAAAAGAAAAATATCCAGGTGTGCCTGTTGTTTCTTACGTAAATACATCAGCTGAAGTAAAAGCTGAAACTGATGTTTGTTGCACTTCAGCTAACGCAGTCAAAATTGTTAAGTCACTTGGAGTAAAAAAAGTAATATTTTTACCTGATGATTACCTTGCAAAATATGTTGCCTCACAAACAGATGTTGAAATTATATCCTGGAAAGGAATTTGTATTGTTCACGACCAATTTAATGAAAAAGAAATTCACGATATTAGAAAAAACAATCCTGGAATTAAAATTATTGCACATCCTGAGTGTCCACCAGATGTTATAAAGGCAAGTGACTTTGCAGGATCAACTTCAGGAATGATTAATTATGTTAAAAATCATCAACCAAAAAAAGTAATGATGGTTACTGAATGTTCTATGAGTGATAATATACAAGTTGAAAATCCAAACGTAGACTTTATTAAGCCCTGTAATATGTGTCCTCACATGAAAAAAATTACACTTCCCAAAATATTAGATTGTCTTGAAAATGAAACTGGTGAAATCATTATGGATAAAGAAACAATTGAGAAAGCCAGAATATCAGTTGAAAAAATGGCAGCTATTGGCAGATAATTAAGTGTCAAAAATAAAACTTAGCAAAGACTTTATTCGTAACGCTGTTAAGAGAGCACTCAATGAAGACCTCTACCCTTCTGGAGATATAACTTCAAGTTTAATTGAAAATGATAAAGTTATAAAAGTTAAACTTTTATCAAATCAAAATGCAATTGTTGGTGGTCAGTTGTTTGCAAGACATGCTTTTGATTTAGTTGATAATAAAATTAAATTTATATCTAAAAAAAAAGATGGTTCACAAGTTAAAAAAGGCTCATTAATTGCAACAATTGAAGGTAGAGCTAAAAATATATTAATTGCAGAAAGAGTTGCTTTAAATTTTTTATCTCATATCTCGGGTATCGCAACTAAAACAAATCAATTTGTAAAATTAGCTGGTAAAAAATGTAAAATTTGTTGTACTCGTAAAACAATTCCAAACATAAGAGTTATTCAAAAATATGCAGTTAAATTAGGTGGTGGCACCAATCATAGATTTAATTTAAGTGATGAATATTTGATTAAAGATAATCACATTGCTTCATCAGATATACAAAGTTTAGTCTCTTTAGTTATTAAAAACAAAAAGGGAAAAAAAATTACAGTTGAGGTTGATAATTTAAAACAACTTAAAGATATTATGGGTCTTAAATTTAATACAGTCTTATTTGATAATATGAATATTAAAAATTTAAAAGCAGGTGTTAAGATTGCTAAAAAATATTACGAAACTGAAGCTTCGGGAAATATTAATTTAAAAACAGTTAAATCTATTGCTAAAACTGGTGTTGATAGAATTTCTGTTGGCAGTATTACTCATAGTGCTGTAGCTATTGATTTTAAATTAGAAATCTAAGATACAAATTTAGTTAAATCAGGTTTAAAATAATTGGGCCCCTTCATTACTTTTCCAGACTCATTATAAATAGGCTCACCATTTTCACCTAACTTACTCATATTTGAATTCTGCACTTCATCAAAACATTTATCTAAATTAATGCCAAATGCGTGACCTGCTCCATAGGTTACATACAAAATATCTGTTAATGCATCAGCTACTTCTAGTAAATCATTATTATCCATTGCTTCTTTTAGTTCATCTAACTCTTCTTTAATTAGATCAATTCTTAATTTATTGATTTTATCTGTACTAAATGATGGTTTACTTTTGACCTCTTGGCCAAAAGTTTTCATGAAAATTCCTACTTTATTAAAATTTGACATTTTGCTCCTGTAAGTTTTTAAAAATTAATGTATGTTTATAATTATTTATTACTTATAAATTAATCAATGAAATTAAGAAAAGAATTCGACAGCATTGGAAGTGTTAATGTCCCTAGTAACAAGTATTGGGGAGCTTCCACTCAAAGATCAAATAAATTTTTTAATATAGGTAAAATTTTAGTTAATATTTCAATAATCAAATCTATTGCAATTATTAAAAGATCAGCTGCAATAGTTCACTCTAAAGATAAACTGATTACAAATAAAATATCTAAAGCAATTATCAAAGCTTCTAATGAGGTTATTAAAGGTAATTTAGATGAAAATTTTCCCCTAAAAGTCTGGCAAACAGGCTCGGGAACCCAAACAAATATGAATGTTAATGAGGTAATTGCTAATCGAGCAATAGAAATTTTAGGTGGTAAAAAGGGCACAAAAAAACCAGTACATCCAAATGATCATGTAAATAAATCTCAGTCAACCAATGATGTTTTTCCAACAGCAATGCATATTTCTGTAGCAGAAGAAACTATAAAAAAATTACTACCAAGTTTAAAAATTTTAGAGAAGCAATTAAAAAGAAAATCTACTGAATTTAAAAATATAGTTAAAATTGGAAGGACTCATCTACAAGATGCAACACCACTTTCTCTTGGACAAGAATTTTCAGGATATTATGTGCAGGTTACAAAAAGTATTGAAAGAATAGAATATGCATTGAAAGAAATTTATTATCTTGCTCAAGGTGGAACAGCTGTAGGAACTGGAATAAATTCAAAAAAAAACTTTGATAAGAAGATTGTAAAAGAAATTTCTAAATTTACAAAAATTCCTTTCAAACCAGCTTCTAATAAATTTGCAGAACTTGCGGCACATGACTCTATTGTAAACTTTTCAGGAACTTTAAATACTTGTGCTGTAGCATTAATGAAAATATCTAATGATATAAGATTTTTAGGTTCGGGTCCTAGAGCTGGATATGGTGAACTTATATTGCCTGAAAATGAGCCCGGTTCATCAATAATGCCTGGAAAAGTAAATCCAACTCAATGTGAGGCTGTTACTATGGTTTGCGTCAAAGTGATTGGCAATCATAATGGTATAACCATTGCAGGATCTCATGGTCATTTTGAATTAAATGTTTTCAAACCACTAATTGCACATAATATTTTGCAATCAATCGATTTGATAGCTGATAGCACAAAGAATTTTGCTCTTTACTGTGTTAAAGGAATAAAAGCTAACAAGAAAAAAATTCAAGAACATTTAGATAATTCACTAATGCTAGTTACAGCTTTAGCGCCTCATATTGGATATGATAATGCTGCAAAGATTGCAAAAACTGCTCTTAAAAATGATACAACACTAAAATTTGAAACATTGAAGACAGGATTAATAAGCGAAAGAGACTATAACAGAATTGTCAATCCTAAAAAAATGATCTATCCAGCATAAGATTTAATTGCTTCATTAATTAAACTTTTAAAATAAATTCTATTCTGAAGAATAGTGTCTTTAGAAATAAATTGATCTAAAATCTTATTTACCTCAGGATTAACTAAATTATCAATCTCAATATTATTTAAATTGGTGATTTCTTGATCAAAATTATAGACAAAATTAAACTTAATTTTGTTTATTTTTTTTCGAAAATTTCGAGGGGTTTGAAAAAACTTGTAGACCTCACTGGAGTTATGAATGTCAATTGAAATATTGCTATCCAAAACTAAATTATTATCTCTTACATAAAGCAAACTATCAAATATTTGAAAGTCAACATAATCTAACCAACTAAATTTAGTTTCACTAATATCCAGCAAACCATCTTCGATCCTAATCTTAAATACTAAATTGTTTAGATCTCTAAAAGGAATAATTTGTTCTGCATTAATAATTACATTTATATTTAGATTTTTATTATTTAATAATTCTGATTTAAACAATTGGACCAAAATTGTATCTGGATTAAACAATTTATTTAAATTTATTATATCAATATCACCAGAAATTTTTGAAAAAAATGGAATAAAATTTATTATACCTTCATATTTAAAATCATTGTCTAGTGATTTACTTAAATAATTAAAATTAAACAGATTATTATTAAGTTGGTATGTGCCTTCACTTTTTTTTTTATTATAAGTAAATTCTATTAATCCATTTTTTTGAATTTGTTTGTAGCTTAATATATTTTTAACCTGCAATTTTAAAAAATCAAAATTTACTTTAGTAAGTATTTTCTTTTCATCCTTATGATTTTTTAACTCAACAGTATATGGAATATTGAATATCTCATTATTTGCTACAAAAGTATTTTTATTATCCTTTAAATCATAATAGTATTTTAATTGATCAATTTTATTTATGAACAAAACTTCATTTTCAATATTTCTATAAAAGATTTTGCTATTTTCAATTTCTAGATTGAAATTAGAGAAATTACTATTTAAAAGTTTAACAAAAAAATTATAATTTTTTTTATTCAAATCAAAATTAACTTTATTAAGATTGATATTTTTAATTCTAATATCATTTGATGCAAATAAATTACTGAATGAAATATAGATTTTCATCTCATCAACAGATGCAAATTTTTTATCTTGATTTAAAAATTTAATTTCCTGAAATGTCAAATTAGGTTTTGGAAATAAATTATAACTAAATTCTTCTGATAAACTGAAATCAATATTCAAGTCTTTATATAACTGATTCTTAATATTGTTAATTAGATTGCTGGTATCATAAAAATTGGGTATGGATAAATAAGAAAAAGTTAAAACAATTAATGCTGATAAAAACATAAAACCTCTTTTAAAGCTTAGAAAAGTTAAAAATTTATCTTTTTCAAAAAGAAAATTTAATTTGTTTAATTTTTTTTTTAATAGACTATTTATAAATATGCTGGTCTTTTTAAAAAATTTTGCAAAAAAATTATGTTTACTCATATAATAATATGAAACTTATAAAGAAATATTTTGAATGATAAACTCTGATTATTTAGATAATTTAAATAAAGCTCAAAAAGAGGCTGTATTGCATCTTGATGGGCCATTATTAATTGTTGCAGGTGCTGGATCTGGAAAAACAAAGGTTTTAACCTCTAGGGTTGCGCATATAATAAAAGAGAAAAAGGCATTTCCTAATCAAATTTTGTCAGTAACATTTACTAATAAAGCTGCAAAAGAAATGCAAAATAGAGTGAGTAAGATTTTGGGATCTGCTGCAATAGGGCTGTCTTGGCTTGGAACGTTTCATTCTATATGTGCTAAACTTTTAAGAAAACATGCTTCGGCAGCTAATCTTAACTCAAATTTTACAATTATAGACACTGATGATCAGACAAGATTAATTAAAAATATTTGTAAAGCTGAAAATATAGATATCAAACAATTAGCCCCTAGATTTATTCTTGCTATTATCGATAGATGGAAAAATAAGGGATACTACCCTTCTGAAGTTATAATCAACAAAAAAGATATTTATGAGAAAACCATTTTACCTCTTTATAAGATCTATCAACAAAAATTAACTGACTTAAATTCATGTGATTTTGGTGATTTAATTTTACATACTGTAAAAATTTTAGAAAACTACCCTGACATAAGACAAATTTATTCAAATAATTTTAAATATATTTTGGTAGATGAATATCAAGATACTAATTTTATTCAAAGTAAATGGCTTAGCTTATTATCTGAAAAAAATAAAAATTTATGTTGTGTGGGAGATGATGACCAATCCATATATAGTTGGAGAGGTGCAGAAATAAAAAACTTTTTAGAATTTGATCAAGTATATAAAAATACTAAAGTAATCAGACTAGAACAAAATTATAGATCATCGCAAAATATCTTATCTGTGGCATCAAACTTAATAGCAAATAATGAAAATCGAGTTGGAAAAACTTTAACCACTACTATGGAAGAAGGAGATTTAGTTAAATTGAATTGTTTTAAAAATGGCAAAGATGAAGCAATAGGAATATCTGATGAGATAGAAAAAAAATTAAAAAAAAAATATTCTTTTAATAATATGGCAATTCTAGTTAGAGCTATATTTCAAACAAGAGAATTTGAAGAAAGATTTCTTAAAATTGGTATGCCTTATAGAATTTTAGGTGGTACTAAATTTTATGAAAGATCAGAAATTAAAGATTGTGTAGCTTACTTAAGATTAATACATCAAGAGAGGGATGACTTAGCGTTTGAAAGAATTGTTAATAACCCAAAAAGGTCTATAGGTGACACTACTTTAAAAACAGTGCATGAATACGCAAAAGAAAATAGTCTAAGTTTAGAAAAAGCCTCAATAAAAATGATTGAGCAAAATATGATAAAACCAAAAACAAAAATTGGGCTAGGATTTTTTCTTAATTCATTAAGCAAATGGAGAAATGATTTATTAATCAAAAAAATTAGTCATATTAAATTATTACAAATTGTCCTAGACGAGTCTGGCTATTCGGCAATGTTAAAAAATAAAAAAGATATCGATAATGAAAATAGATTAGAAAACATAAAAGAACTATTAAGCGCAATGAAAGAATTTGATAATTTGGAAAGTTTTTTAGAACATGTTTCCCTTGCAACGTCTATTGATCAAGAATGGGATGGAGAAAAGGTAAATATGATGACAATGCATGCCGCAAAAGGATTGGAGTTTGATGTGGTATTTCTACCTGGTTGGGAAGAAGGATTATTCCCTCATCAAAAATCAATTGAAGAAAAAGGCCAAAATGGACTAGAAGAGGAGCGACGTTTAGCATATGTAGGGATTACCAGAGCAAAGAAAAAAGCTATTATATCTTTTTCTATGAATAGATTTTATCAAGGTGATTGGATAGATAGTATGGCATCAAGATTTATTGAAGAATTGCCAGAGAAACATTTGGAAAAAAATTCATTTTTTGATGAAGAAAAAGAAGAAGTTGAAGATTTTGAATTTAATCAAGATTTTGAATTAGAAGAAGGAACGCGTAGTCCAGGATGGATACGATATCAAAAAAGAATTAAATGAATAAAAAAATAAAAATTTTAAGAGAAAAATTCAAGTACTACGATATTGATGGCTACATCGTCCCAAAAAATGATGACTATTTTACAGAATATTCAAAAATCAATCGATTAAAAATTATATCTAACTTTAGTGGATCTGCTGGATTAGCTGTTATTTTAAAAAAAAAAAATTATTTATTTACAGATGGACGATACACAATTCAAAGTCAAATCGAATCTGGTAAAAATTTTAAAATTATAAGTTACGAAAAAATAATTAATTGTGATTTATTTAAAGGTTTAATATTAGGTGTTGACCCAAAATTAATTACTTATGATCAAGCAAAAAAATTTTTTTTAAAAAAAAATAAGGTTAAATTTATTGATAATAATTTAATTGACAAAATTGAAAGTCAAAAAATTAAAGATAATTTTCCATTTTTCACATTAAACAAAAATATTGTTGGCGAAAGTCATGTATCAAAAATAAATAAAATTTCAAAATTATTAAGAAAAAATAAATCTGATTATTTATTTATAAGTGCCCCAGAAAATGTAGCTTGGATTTTAAATATTAGAGGTGGAGATGGTCCAAATAGTCCAGTGCCAAATTGTAGATTAATTATTAGTAAAAATAAAAAAATTTATTTAATAAGCAATAAAGAAAAAAGCAAAAATCTTATTAAAGAAAAAATAATCAAATCAAATGAATTAATTCATATAAAAGATTTTCCAAAAAAAATTCTTCAGTTAAGAGGTAATAATTTTATAGTAGATAATAAATCATGTTCAATTTATTTTGAAGATATTATTAAATCTAAATTTAATATTATTAAAAGAGAAGATCCGATATATCTTCTAAAGGCAATTAAAAATAAGACTGAAATAAAAAATATGATTGATGCACACATTATAGATGGGGCTGCTCTTACAAAATTTATTTATTGGATAAAAAATGTTAATAAGAAAAAAATTAGTGAGGTTCAGGCACAGAATAAATTAGAAAAATTTAGAAAAATGAATAAAAATTATTTATATCCAAGTTTTGATACAATCGCTGGTTCTGGAAAAAATGGAGCAATAGTTCATTATAGAGCTAAAAAAGAAAACTGTAGAATTATTGGGAAAAAAGATATCTTTTTGTGTGACTCAGGTGGTCAATATAAATATGGAACAACTGATGTAACAAGAACAATTTGTTTTTCAAAACCTAAATCAAATATCAAAGATATATTCACAAAAGTGCTAAAAGGTCATATTGCAGTAGCTAATACCAATTTAAAAAAAGATAATATTGGAAGCAAAATAGACAAAAGAGCTCGTAAATTTCTTAGAGAAAGCAACCTAGATTATTCTCATGGTACAGGACATGGTGTTGGTTTTTTTCTTAATGTTCACGAAGGACCACAATCGATATCAAAAATAAATAAAGTTAAAATTAAAGAAGGAATGATTTTAAGCAATGAACCAGGTTTCTACAAAAAAGACAATTTTGGAATTCGAATTGAAAATTTAGTATTTGTTAAAAAAATAAGAAAAAAAATCTTCTTTGAAAATTTGACACTTGCTCCAATAGAAAAAGAATTAATTAATCAGAAACTTTTATCCTCAGCAGAAAAGACCTATCTATTTAAATATCATATGAATGTTTACTCTAAAATATCAAAGTATTTAAATTTAAAGGAAAGAAGATGGTTAGCTAGTTTTATTTAATAATGTTAAAAATTGTTTTTGATCTAAGGTTATTATTTTTAAGTTTTTTGCAGCTTCCATTTTTCTTTTTGTTGGTTTTTCCCCAACAATTAAATAATTTAGTTTTTTTGAGACACTACTGACAACTGTACCTGCATTTTCTTCTATTAATGATTTAACTTCAACTCTACTTATTCCATGTAGCTTTCCTGTTATCATAAATGTTTTATTTTTTAATTTTCCATTTTTATTATCTTCAGTAACATCTTTAATATTTAGGATTTCTGCAAGCTGATTTAAAACATCTAGATTTATTTTATTAGAAAAAAAAATTTTTACAGAATTAACTTGTGTTTCGCCAATCCCATCAATATTTAATAATTCATTATATTTTTCAGTCTTAGATAAAGCTTTAAATTTAGAAAATGATTTAAAATATTTTGAAATCAGTTTTGCGTTTTCTAAACCAATATGCCTGATACCTAGTGAATAAATCAATCTTTCTATAGAAATATTTTTTTTTTTATTTATTGCATACCTTAAATTTTCAACTGATAACCTGCCCCAACCTTCTAATTTTTCAATTTTTTTAAAGTCTAATCTAAAAATATCTTGTGGCAATTTTATAAATTTTAATTCATAAAAGTTTTCAACTATTTTTTTTCCAAATCCATCTATATTTAGTGCTTCTTTAGAAACAAAATGTTTTAATTTTTCAATAGTAATTTTTTCGCACTCATAACCTTCACTCGTACATCTTCTAACTGCATCTTTTTTTTTTGTTATAATATTAAATTCTTTAATTGTTTTTGATCCACATGAGGGACAATTTTTTGGAAAAATAAATTTTTTGATGTCTTTTGATCTTTTTTTTAAATCAACAGATAATATGTGGGGAATAACATCTCCAGCTCTTTCTACTGTAACAGTATCACCAATTCTTATGTCTTTTCTGTCTATTTCATCTTCATTATGTAATGTAGCATTCGATACTAATACACCACCTATGTTAATAGGTTTTATTTTCGCAACTGGAGTTAATGCTCCTGTTCTTCCAATTTGGATTTCAATATTTTTAATTACAGAAATTCCTTTATTGGATGAAAATTTATGTGCTATTGCCCATCTTGGAGCATTTGCAACATTACCAAGTCTTTTTTGAAGCTTAAAATCATCAATTTTGTAAACAATTCCATCAATATCAAAATCTATTTCAGATCTTTTTTTTTCAATTTCAGTATAATTAATTAATAAATTTTTTACTCCAGTAATTAATTTATTAAGTGGGTTTGTTTTAAAGCCCCACTCATTTAACTTTTCTAAGTATTTAGATTGATTTTCCACTTTTAAACCTTGTTCATAACCAAAAGTATAAGCAATAAATTTTAGTGGAATTTTACTAGTATCATCTGGATTTTTTTGTCTTAATGATCCCGATGCAGCATTCCTTGGATTTGCAAATTTTTCTTTTAAAACTTGAAAATCACTATTTTGAATAAATACTTCGCCTCTAATATCTATTTCCTCTGGAAAATTTTTTTTTAAAATTTTTTTTGGTATATCTTTAATTGTTAAAATATTGGCTGTTATATCTTCCCCTTCCTTACCATCTCCTCTTGATAAACCTTTTATTAAATCTCCATTTTTATAAGTTAAAGATGCTGAAATACCATCAATTTTTGGTTCAGCGCTATATGAAATTTTAAAGTTACTTTTTTCTGAAATAAAATTTATGATTCTTTTTTCAAAATTTAAAAGATCCTCTTCACTAAATGCGTTTGCAAGTGAAAGCATGGGTGCTCTATGTAAGGCTTTTTTAAAACTTTTTGAGGGTTTGTAACCTACGGTATCTGATGGAGATTGCTTAGATTTAAGAAAATTATATTTCCTTTCTAATAATAAAATATTATTTTTTAACTCATCGTAAACCTTGTCATTTACTAAAGGCTTACTATTGTCATAGTAGTATTTATTATATTTATTAACTAAACTAATCTTTTTTAAATATTGTTCCTTTATTTCTTTTTTATCCATCTAAACTAAATAAAGATTTTATTTTTTTAAGAGTTTTATTTTTTTTACTTCTTTGTTTGTTTCTTTTTTTTACATTTTCTTTATATTCTTTATCAAAAACACTATAAGATTTCTCATACCATTTTGAAGATTGATAATTATAACCTAAAAGTTTTGCGTATTTTTTAGCTTCATCTTTTAATCCAAGTATATAATGTACTTCAACCAATCTATGTAATGCTTCCTGCGCATATATCGTTGTTTCATAATCATCGATAACTGTTCTAAATCTATTAATAGCGGGTATCCATTTTTTCTTATCAAAATAATATCTTCCTATATACATTTCTTTAGAAGCAAGAGTGTCATTCACTAAATCAATTTTATATTCTGCATCTAATGAATAGTTAGTATTTGGATAATTTTTACTAACAATTTTAAAATATTCTTTGGCTTTAATAATTGATTGTAAATCTTTTTTTTCATCTACGATTTGTTCATAATATGAAATACCTAATAAATAATAAACATAGTCTAAATTTTTACTTAGAGGATAAACTCGTATAAACCTCTCTAGCTCCGCTATAGTATCTGAATAATAATCTTGAGTATAATACGCATAAGCTGCCATTAAAGCTGATTTTGGAGCCCATTCAGACTGTGGAAATAAAGTTTCAGCTTCATTAAATTTTTTTGCAGCATAAAGAACGTCGCCAGTTTCTAAACTTTTCACTCCTTCCTGATATGCCTCAAGGACCTGAAGATCTAAACTTTTTTCTTTAATAATAGATTCTTTAATTTCTTCTTTTGAACAAGATATTAAAATAGCAAACAAGGCAATAAACAAAAAAAACTTATTCATAAATATTTTAAGTTTATACTTACTTAAACAATAATTTAAAAGTTTTCTTTACTGTTTAAGCTATAGATCTCAACAAATTTTTATTGATAAGCGTGTGTGGAAGGTTTTTTTCTTTAATTTCTAAAATTGAAAAATTTTCTTTGTTTTGAAAGACTTTTCTCAACAACTGATTTGTTAAATAATGTCCTCCTTGTGAACATTTTACTCCACCAATAATTCTATAACCTGAAGTATAAAGGTCTCCAATACAATCTAATATTTTATGATTAACAAATTCTTTGTCGTTTCTTAGTCCTTCTGGATTTAAAATTTCATTATCTTTTACAACAATAGCATTTTTTAAACTACCACCTTTTGCTAAACCATTTTTTTTAATAAATTCTATATCTTCAAATAAACAATATGTTCTAGAGTTATAAACATCAGTTAAATCATCTTCATAAACTTTAACTATGTTTCCTTGATTTCCAATTATTTGGTTTTTATATTTAAGCTGAAAGTCAATTTCTAAACTCAAAGCAGATGGTTTAATAGAAATCACTCTTTCACCTTCAGAATATTTAATTTCTTTGTTTATCTTAATAATTTTTATTGGTGTTTCGCTTACATTCACACCTGCAACTATTATTTTTTCAATAAATTCTTTTGCTGAACCATCAAGGATTGGAACCTCTTCGTTGTCAATTTCAATTAGAGCATTATCAATACCTAGGCCAAATAAAGCTCCCATTAAATGTTCAATAGTTGATACCTTAACACCAAAATCATTTTCTACAGTTGTATTTAATGATGTGTTAGTAACATTCATGAAATTTGGATAAACCAAATTATCAATTTTTAAATCAACTCTTTTAAAAACTATACCAAAGTTAGGTTCAGCTGGTTTGATACAGATGTTAACATCTAAACCACTATGTAATGCAATACCATTAAATGAAATATTACTTTTAACAGTTTTTTGAGTTAAATAAGACACAGATAACTTGTAATTGCATTTTATTTAATTACAAAAACAACTAATATTACTATAAAAAACAATATTAACTAAATAGTTGAAAAAATTTTTCAAAAAAACCCATATTTTCCTTATGTTTAGGAACAAAAGTAATTTCATTAGTATTTAAACCATTTCTTAACTTATTTGCAATTATAGAAATTTCATCACCAGCATCACCTATAAAATTGTTTATGTAATTTCCGCACATATATTGTTTAATTTTAATTTGATATTTTTCTAACACATTATCAAACGCAAAAACTAATTTATTATCAATTGCAATAAAACTTACTTCGATACAAAAATAGTCATTGATTAGCTTACTATCAAAAGAAGAATATCTTTTGCCGTCAAAAATATAATTTACTATGCACATATGCATTATTGTCTGTTCTTGGTAGTTTTTTTTAAATAAATCTTTAAGTTCACTTAAATTACTTCCAAAACTTTTTTGTTTCAGTGAGGTTTCATAATTTTTTTTTTTTACACCCATATTAACTTTTAAGTTTTTTTCATTTTCCACTATTAGAATAATATTTTTAATAAAATTACCTATTAATTTTTCAATTTTATAAATGTTTTTATCAAGAAAATTTAAAAGTATATTAAGGTCCTTAAAATCAAATTGGTGGTCAATTTTTAACTCTTGACTATATAAATTTTTTAGTTTTTTTTTATTAAGTACAAAAATTTGGAATTTATCCTTTGAAATATAGAGATAAGTTTCAAAATCTAAATCTTCAATCATTTAAAATAATTTGATTTTTAATTCTAGCATCAACAATCTTGTTATCTTTAAAATCATTATTATGCAAAAACTCTAATACAAGGTCTAATGACTCTTTGGTAAAATTTTGAGACAATTTAATTATTGTATTATTTCTAATTTCTAGATCCCATCTTTTAGAAGGAAAGAAATATAGATTTTTAATTTCGTTATATGAGAATTTAGATTGGTCTATAATTTTTTTAAAATTTAAAAATTCATTAATATCTGGTTTACCAAAGATGAATGGTAGTTTATTGTTAGAAAAATCATTTTTAGACAATTTTCCATTAGAACCTACTAGAAATATTTTACCATTATTATTGATTCTTGCTAAAAATTTTGTTTTTTGAATCTTAATGTCTAAAGACGATGGATATTTTTTAGAAATATTATATTTTTCAACTAAAGTATTATGATTAATCAGGTTTATAATTTCTTTTTTATTAATTAAAAATATATTACTTAAATTTAAATCTTTAATTTTTTGCAATAAAATTACATTCTCATAATCATTCAGGCCAACAACACTAATATTATCAATTTCTTTAAATTTTAAATTACTTAATCCAATATTATTAATTGAGCCAACCAAAAGTAATAAAAAAAAATAAATTAAAATTTTTTTACTTTTTCGTTGATGCATCTTTTAAAATCCATTCAATTAATTTTATAAAGCTTATTCCTTTATAAGCTGCTATTTCAGGTACAAGTGACAGTTTGGTCATTCCGGGCTGGGTATTAATTTCTAATAAATAAAACTTATTTCTATAAAATTTGAAATCTGATCTACTTACACCTCTACACGCTATAACTTTATGTGCTTTTAAGGCCATATTCATAACTTCATTTAATTTATTTCTAGATATTTCTACTGGTATAATATGTTGAGTTTTAGCATTAGTGTTATACTTAGCATCATAGTCATAAAATTTTCTTTTTGGCTTAAGCTCAATTGCACCCAATTTTTTATTACCCATAATTGCAACCTGAATCTCTCTACCTGCAATAAATTCTTCAATCATTACTTGTTTATAACTTTCCATTGATTTTAAAATTTTTGTTATATTTTTTTTTGTACAAATATAAACATTAACACTTGAACCTTCATTTATTGGCTTTACTACAACAGGAAATTTTAACTTATCATTTATCTGTTCTATTAATTTTGTATTCTTTTTATCAAAAGAATATTTAATAAATTTTGGAGTATTAATTTTATTGTTTAAAAAAATTTTTTTTGAAATTTCTTTATCCATTGCTATAGATGAAGCAATTGGTCCTGAATGCGTGTATGGTATTTGATATTGTTCTAGAATAGTTTGAATATATCCATCTTCTCCAAACTGCCCGTGTAATGCATTAAATATAACCGATGGCTTAAATTCTTTAATATTCTTTGCTAAATTATTATCAGGCTCTGAAATTTTTATTTTATATCCATTTTTTTTTAATTCTTTTGCAACCTGGAAACCTGTATCAAGACTAATTAATCTTTCCTTTGAAATTCCTCCTGAAAGTATAAGTATTTTTTTTTTCAATTTATTCTAAAATTTTAATTTCTGTTTCTAGCTTAACACCAGTTTTTTTTAAAACACTTTCTGATACAAATTCAATCAATCTTTTCATATCCTCAAACTTAGCATCACCTTTATTTACAAAAAAATTACAATGTTTTTTTGAAATACAGGCATCTCCAAAAGATTTTTCAAATGGAACTGACTCTTTTATTAATTGCCAAACTTTTTTATCTGTTTGATCTAATGGATTTTTAAAAGTACTTCCACTTGTCTTAATCCTAGTTGGTTGTGCTAGTTCTTTTTTTTTCTTTAATTCAATCATTTCATTTTCAATTAAATTTAAATTTTTTTTAAATCCTTTAAAAGATGCACTCAAAAAAATTAAATCATCAGACAATTTACTATCTCTATACTTAAAATTAATTTCTTTTACTGGTATTGTTATCACTTGCCCTGATTTAGTAATAGCTTGTATGGAAATTAAGATATCTTTAAATTCCCTTCCAAAACACCCTGCATTCATCTTAATACCTCCTCCTACTGTACCAGGTATGCATGAAAGAAATTCAAATCCACCCAAACTATTGTCTTTTGCAAATTCTGATAACAATTTATCACTGACAGCACTTCCGGCAATTATTATGTCATCTGATAAAAGTGAAATATTATTAAAATTATTGGAAAGCTTGATTACAACACCATTATATTTTTGATCTGTTATCAATGTATTCGAGCCACCACCAAGAATAAATATCTTTTCTTGATTAATTTTTTTTAAAAATTTAATTAATTCTTTTAAATTATCAGCTTTATAATAAATCTTAGTTTTTCCACCTATATTAAACCAATTTTTTTTTTTTAAATCATAATCAAGTTTTAGATTATTAAATTCTGAAGACAATTCTTTTAAATTAATACTCATTATAATAATTTAGGTAGTTCCCTCATCCATGTTGAGATAGTTCCTGCACCCATCCCAATAACTATTTTTTTTCCATATATATTATTCTTGATATATTTTGCTAATTTAAATTTATCATCTACTAAAAATAATTTAACTTTTGAGTTTTTAATAATTTCTTTTGCAAAATTTAAATAACTAAAACCTAATTTAATTTTTTCACCTGCAGTATAAATTGGCAATAAAATTACTTTATTTGCATCTTTGAAAGCATGAGTAAATTCTTTTTTTAGATCTTTTAATCTTGAAATTCTATGTGGTTGAAAAATACATATTTTTTCATAATCTTTATAGACGCTTCTTACTCCATCTAAAACAACTTTAATTTCTGTTGGATGATGTGCATAATCATCAAAAAAATCTACTTTGTTGAAAGTAAAAATTTTATTAAATCTTCTTTGTACTCCTTTGAAATTTTTTAATCCTTTTTTTACACTTGAAACTGATAATCCGACAGTTATTGATATTGCTGCTGCAGCTACAGAATTTCTAATATTATGTATGCCTAATAATGGGATCTTAATTTTTTTAATTAATCTATTTTTTTTATTTGGTAAAATTATTTTTAAATCAAATTCTGATTGCTGTCTAAATTGTTTTATGTTTTTAATACAAAAGTTTGATTTTATATCAA
>Ga0233433_10001481_pt1 | contig 22175 bp, 21 predicted proteins | sample SI_122_August201_5_FD_179868 | JGI IMG/M metagenome (GOLD analysis project Ga0233433, IMG submission 179868) | Seawater microbial communities from Saanich Inlet, British Columbia, Canada - SI_122_August2016_100_MG | ecosystem: Environmental > Aquatic > Marine > Inlet | place: Canada: British...
TATCGTTGGGATTGAGGGGACCCTCTTTAGAACCCGTACCGGTGAACTAACAGTCAACGTAGACTCGTTGCGTCTGCTGGTTAAGGCGCTACGTCCATTGCCCGAGAAGTACCACGGCCTGACCGATATTGAGACGCGCTACCGGCAGCGCTATGTGGATCTACTAGTCAGTCATGAATCCAAAGAGGTGTTTCGAAAGCGGGCAGCTACCGTAACTGCGCTTCGCGCCTTTCTCGATCGACGAGGATACCTCGAGATCGAATCACCCATTATGCAGCCAATACCTGGCGGCGCTAACGCCCGGCCTTTTGTGACCCATCACCACGCCCTTGATGTGGATCTGTACCTTCGGGTTGCCCAGGAGCTTTACATTAAACGATGCCTGGTCGGCGGGTTTGAGCGGGTTTACGAGCTGAATCGAAATTTTCGAAACGAAGGCTTGAGTACCCAGCATAATCCTGAATTCACTATGCTGGAATACAACGAAGCCTACGTTGACTTTAATGACTACATGGATCTCACAGAAGAAATGTTGCGTGAGGTTGCTGTCGAAGTGGTCGGCGACTCGTGTTTAACCTACCAGGGAAGCACCATTGACTTTGGCACCCCTTTTGCAAGGTTATCAATGTCAGCGGCAGTTTGTAAATACAACACTGATCTGTCTGAGGCCGACTGCGCGGATTCACAAGCTCTGGCACGTTGCGGCCAGCATGCGGGTCTTAAGCTTGATGCCAATAAATCTGCAGGTGGGTTGCTGTTAGATATTTTTGAAGAAACAGTCGAGAGCAATCTGATTTCGCCCACTTTTATCACAGGTTATCCCGCGGAGGTCTCGCCGTTGTCTCGACGCCAGGAATCCAATCCTGAATTGACAGACCGGTTTGAGCTTTTCGCCGCAGGGCGTGAACTGGCTAACGGGTTCTCGGAGCTTAATGATCCGGAAGACCAGGCCGCCCGATTTAGCGAGCAGGCCCGGTGCAAAGCCTCTGGAGATGCCGAAGCGATGTTCTATGACGCCGACTACATCAATGCGCTGGAACATGGCCTGCCGCCCAATGCCGGTGGTGGACTGGGTGTTGATCGATATGTGATGATTCTTACTGATAGCCCCTCGATTAGGGATGTGCTTTTGTTTCCCCATATGCGCCCAGAACAGGCCGACTGATCGGCTTTTGACCCTGTGGTGTCATTGTGATTCGCCCCTTAGCATTGTTTATCGGATTGCGTTATACGCGCGCTAAACGGCGTAACCACTTTGTTTCTTTTATCTCTGGTATTTCAATTCTGGGGATCACAGTCGGGGTATGGGCGCTGATTACCGTACTGTCGATCATGAATGGTTTCGAGCGGGAATTGCGGGGACGGATTTTAAGCGTCGCCGCTCATGTAACTATCAGTTCGAGTCGGGGCTGGCTTGGCGATTGGGAGGACCTGGCTGAAACTGCGCTCAAAGAACAGGGCGTTCGTGCGGCAGCGCCTTATATATTGGGGCAAGGGCTTCTCACCCGAGGCAATGCCGTGACCGGGGTGCTGGTGCGTGGCGTGTTGCCTGCGAACGAGAGGACCGTGTCTACTCTCATGCAACACGTCCAGGGTGGAACCTGGGACTCTCTTGTGGCTGGCGGGTGGCAGATCGTGCTGGGCTCTGAATTGGCTCGGGCGCTCAGCGCTACCGTAGGCGACCGGGTTACGTTGATCGCTCCAAAGGGCAGAATTACTCCGGCAGGTCTTTTGCCGCGAATGAAGCGCTTTACTGTGGGCGCCATCTTCGAGATGGATATGTATGAGTACGATTCGGGTTTAGCCATTATCCACATGGACGATGCAGCGACCCTGTTGGAATCGGCTAATGGGGTCAGCGGTATCCGGCTCCAACTGGAAGACCTCTACCAGGCCCCCCAAATTGGAGGGGCTCTCGGTCGGAAACTTGGACCAGGTCTGAGGCTCAGCGATTGGACACGAGAACATGCCAACTTTTTCACCGCTTTAAAAATTGAGCGGCGGGTGATGTTTATAATCTTGTTGCTTATTATTACCGTTGCCGCATTTAACATCGTCTCGACCCTGGTGATGGTTGTGACAGATAAGCAGTCGGATGTGGCAATACTTCGTACGCTTGGGTTACCCCCATTTCAGGTCATGGGTATTTTCGTGGTCCAGGGGGTAGTGATAGGACTCGTCGGGACTCTGGTCGGCGCAGCGTGTGGCGTGCTGACTGCTCTGAATATTGAAAGCTTGGTTCCCTGGATAGAGGAATTGTTCAATATTGAGTTTTTTCCTGCCAGCGTCTATGTTATCAGCGACTTTCCAGCCGAGTTGCGTTGGCCGGATGTTGCGACGATAACGGCGGTATCGTTTTTCATCAGCTTGGTGGCCACTATTTACCCGGCCTGGCGAGCTGCCCGCACTGAGCCCGCCGAGGCACTTCGTTATGAATAAAGCCTCTGCCATCTTGAGCTGTAAGGATGTTTGGGTGACATTCGCTGAAGCGGGTTTGCCGGTCGAGGTTCTCAACGGTATTGACCTCGAGGTCGACAAAGGCCGTAGTGTGGCGATTACCGGCGCCTCCGGTAGCGGCAAAAGCACCTTGCTTCAAGCCTTGGGCGGCCTCCTTAAGCCTACCGCTGGCGATATTGCATTCGCTGGGCGCCATATTGATCGCCTCGGCGCAAGGCAACTGGGCACTCTTCGGAATCGGCACCTTGGATTCGTGTACCAATTTCATCACCTACTGACCGAATTCACCGCGCTCGAAAATGTCGCCATGCCGCTACTGGTGCGCGGCGATTCCATCGACAGCGCTCGGCAAAATGCAACGTCTATGTTGTCTCGGGTAGGCCTTGAGCACCGGGTTAATCACAAACCGCCAGAACTATCTGGCGGTGAACGTCAACGCGCCGCGGTCGCGCGAGCTTTGGTGGGCGAGCCAGATTGCGTGCTTGCTGATGAGCCTACTGGTAATCTCGATGAAAAAACAGCGCAAGGTGTTCAAACCTTAATGCTGGAGCTGGTTAATAAAGGCGACAACGCGTTAGTCGTCGCCACCCATGATCTTGCTTTGGCTAAACTTTTAGATGTCCACTATGAGTTGTCTGGCGGGAAGCTAGAGCGAATCAGATAACCGCTTGACTGTGCTGGCCCGGTCCGGTCAGCGAGTTGAAATTAAACCTTGCCGATCGGCTGGTTTCGGACTCGGCGATTGCGAAGCACCTTGAATCGCCAAAGTGTAATCACAAGGTAGTAGCTCAGAAGTGCGCCGAGGATCGACATCAATATGCATCCGGCCCAAAGCTGCGGCAAACGTGACCCGAGCCATGTAAGAGTCATCTCATCTAGGGGTACTAGTGGTGTTCCGGTGAGATATGCGCCGATGAGAAACCCGGTACCGTAAAGCGGGACCATGGTCAGTGGGTTCGAGATCCAGACGGCAACTACCGTTACCGGAAGATTCGCCCGAAAGAAAATCGCGGTGAGTAGTGCGAGCGGGGTCTGAATCGGCAACGGCAGCAGCGCCCAGAAACAACCCACGCTTACGGCCCGCGCAACTGGCCGCCGACCCAAGTGCCAAAGGTCGTCCTCACCGAGCCAGCGGCGAGCCAAACCAGCTCGTTGGTGAACAGTTTCCCGATCCGGAATTACGCGACGCAGTAACTTGCGAGGCATAGGCATCTCCCTGGCATCTAAAACTCGTATAATGCGATCTGGCCCAATTAATTATACGGCCTGGCAAGGATGCCAAAACGTCTCTTTTATTCCTTGGGGTTTGCTCTGGGGATCTGTCTGGTAATGTTCCAGGCTGCGCTCATGCCTAGTGGGCTTGCAGCAGGCCTCGCAGTGCTTGGTCTGGGCGGTCTTCTTTTGGGCCGAAACTCCGTTTTCGCTGCGTTGCTGCTGGGATGGGTTTGGGCGAACATTGCCGGCGCGATTATCATTGAGTCGCGTCCCAATTCTGTATACCTGAATAAACCGGTCGAGATTACCGGCCGAGTTCTTGGAATGCCTGGCCGAGACGCACTGTCGACCCGGTTTGATTTCTTGGTGCAGTCGTGGGCGGTCAACGAACATTTTGAAAAAACCAGTAGAAAGATCCGGTTACGGTGGTACCGTAACGCGCCAACAATTGAGGCAGGAGATCAGTGGCGGCTTTGGGTAAAACTTCGCAAACCCAGAGGTTATAGAAATCGACACGGGTTTGACTACGAGCAACACCTTTTTCAAAAAGGCATTACCTCAACGGGCTACGTGCTCGGCAAACCTCCCGCGGCCCATCAGCGTTTAACTACAAGGGTTAAAGTTGATCGCTCGCGATCCAGGTTTAGTGAGTTTCTGACAGCACATGAACCACCGCTGTCTGAGAAAGGGGTGTTGGCAGCGCTCGCGGTTGGGGATCGGATGGGGATTTCGCGACAACGGTGGGAAATCTTGCGACGAAGTGGACTTGGGCACCTGGTTGCAATTTCCGGCTTGCATGTCGGATTAGCTGCCACTTTTGGTTTTATGGTGGTTGGCAGGCTCTGGCGCTTGGCAGGGACCTTAACCGGCAAGATCCCGGCACGACTGGCAGGTGTCTGGGGAGCTCTGTTATGTGCATTTGCTTATTCGGCTCTTGCGGGATTTCCAGTTTCTACTGTACGCGCTTTTATCATGATTTCCCTGGGCGCAGTGCTACTGCTTGTGATGCGGCGGCCCCGTCCGGAGGACCTGCTTGCGGCGGCGATGCTGGTCGTTGGAATAACTCAGCCTTTATCAGTCTTTTCGCCGGGGTTCTGGCTGTCCTTCGGTGCGGTCTGGTTGATTGTCCGTTTTGTAGTCAATCCACACTTCACCGCCGACTATTGGAATGAACAAGCTCGGCGCGAAACAAAAGCCTGGTTTTACAAATTGCTTTTTTATGCTCGGACACTAATTCGGTTACAGATAGTTTTGCTGATTGGCCTTGCGCCTTTGCTTTTAATCTGGTTCGGCGAACTTTCACTGGTTTCACCTGTGGTTAATTTTTTTGCCGTTCCGGTTTTTGAATTGATTGTCGTCCCAATGGTTTTATTGGGCCTTATTTTCTATTTTTCTGGCTTTAGTCAGATCACAACTCCCTTCCTTTCGGTTTCCGACTGGGTAATCTCCAAGGTTCTGTTTTTGAGCGAGTGGTTTTCGGAGTTACCGGGGGCCGTCCTAAGCCTTGACCCCATGCAGGGGACTATTGCAGCTACGTGTTTTGCGCTCATTGTTCTTGGCAGACGTCGGGTTAAAAGATCAATCATTTTGTTGTTGTTGGCCCTTTTTGCCCTGGCTAGTCCGGGTGGAGGGTCACGACCGGCACCCGGACATGTTCGCCTTGTGCTACTGGACGTCGGCCAAGGGCTGGCGGCGGTCGTTTATACCGCTAACCATGTACTGCTGTTTGACACAGGACCTCGCTATGGGGACTTCAGTCTCGGGGAGGCAGTAGTACTTCCCGAGCTGCGAGGGCAAGGCATTTCCTTCATTGACGTTGTGGTGGTGAGTCATAATTCGAATGATCACGCCGGAGGCTTTGGGGCGATTCAACGCGCATTTCCGATCGGCAGGCTCAATCACAGTGATCCTGAGCGTTCGCCCAGTGGTGATTGCGAGCTGCAGGATCCGTGGGTCTGGGATGATGTTCGGTTCCAATTCCTTAAGAGCCGCCCTGATGGCGGTCAAAATATCAATAACCGATCTTGTGTTCTTCGTATTTCTGGGCCCTACGGAAGCCTGCTGTTAACAGGAGATATCGAGCGCCATGCAGAACAGACGCTGGTTAGGCGTTACGGCGATGATCTTAAAGTGGATATTCTTCAAGTACCCCATCATGGCTCAAAGACATCATCAGGCCTGAGTTTTCTTGGGGCCACTCAACCCTTAGTGGCCCTGTTCAGCCGCGGCTCAACCAATCGATTTGGCCATCCGGCGCCGGAAATTAAAAGACGATACGAACGGCTTGGGATTCGGATGTTAGACACGGCAGAACGAGGCCAGCTTAATCTGGAGACCACGGCGCAAGGATGGAGCATTGACACGTTTGCTGACACCCGAATACGTTTTTGGCATCATTAGTGGGTCTGATCAGACAGACCCCCCACCGAACTCAGGCCGGGTAGAATTAATCACCTGATGAAATACTCTGGCCTCAATGCCTTATTTTTTTCGACCATTCTCCTTGGAGCCTGTCAGTAATGTTTGAATTGATCCGTACTGGGGGGTGGCTGATGTTACCCATTCTGGTATGTTCTGTGCTGTCGGTCGCCATTATCCTGGAACGCTCTCTAGCGCTGCGCCGTGCCGTGGTGACGCCTTCGGGCTTGGCCACTGATGTGGAACGGGCTCTGATGCAAGGTCGTTTGGATGCTGATCGTATTGCGGCGTTGCGTCGCGGCTCCGCCTTAGGCAGGGTTCTGGCCGCCGGACTCGCCTGCGCAGAAAGTGATCCGCTTCGAGTTCGAGAAGCGGTCGAGGAATCTGGCCGACACGTCGTACACGGCCTTGAGCGATACCTGAACGCGCTCGGGACAATAGCAGCAACTACGCCTTTGCTGGGATTGCTGGGCACGGTGATTGGTATGATTAAAGTATTTGCTGCCATAACCACCTCCGGAGTAGGGGACCCTCAAATTCTGGCCGGGGGAATATACGAAGCGCTAATCACCACAGCAGCAGGGCTTTCGGTCGGGATTCCGAGCCTAATGTTCCATCGCTACTTTCGAGGGCGGATTAACGAATTAACAGTAGAAATCGAACAACAGGCGCTGCGCTTGCTCGAAGTGCTTCGCGGGCGCCTACCAAGATGAAATTCTCAAGTGCGCCGGCTGAGGAAGTCTCGATTAATTTGACCCCATTGATTGATATCGTCTTCTTGTTGCTAATTTTCTTTATGGTCTCCACCACTTTCAACCGTGAAACCAATCTGGAGATAGCCTTGCCCGAAGCTCGTAGCGAGGCTGAGCACTCCTTGGCCCAACAGGATATTTCCTTGGTGATTAATGCTCAGGGACACTACCAGTTGTACCCTATCGGCGGTGACTCTGGCGCTCCAATTCAGCCCCGAGATGCTGATGAACTGGCCTTGGCCCTTGGGCGACTCCCCAGGAGTGCATCAAACCCAACGCTGGTGATTCGCGCGGATGCTCAAACCAGTCACCAGGCAGTGATTCTCGCCCTGGATGCTGCCAGACGTGCGGGGCTCGCGCGAGTCACATTTGCCGCGCAGGTGTCCCAGTGATAAGTGCTGACGGGAACTCACTGGGGGGTGTGGCGCTTTACCGGCGTTTGCTTGGATATGTTTGGCCGCACAAAGCCGTTTTTCTTCTCAGCGTCGCCGGTATGGCAGTGGTTGCCATGTCCGAAGTGGGTTTTGCGGCACTCCTAAAACCGATCATGGATGGCGGGTTCGTTGAGCGCGACGACACCATGATTCGACTAATTCCGGCTTTGCTGATGGGTGTTTTCATGGCGCGCGCGGTTGGTGCGTTCACTGACCAGTACTGTATTGCCTGGGTGGGCCGCCGTTTGATTTTCGACCTTCGTCAATTGTTATTTGGGCGAATGATTCGCCTGCCGTCTGCCTACTATGATCTTCAGCCGACTTCTGGCCTTATCTCGAAATTAATTTACGACCTCGAGCAGGTCGCTGCCGCCAGTACGATGGCGGTGCAGATTATTATCAAAGACTCGCTTCTGGCACTGGGTCTTATCGCTTGGATGCTCATCCTAAGTTGGCCGCTAACGCTTATCTTTCTTCTCATTACGCCTTTTGTAGCCTTTGTTGTCCGTAAGGCGTCCCGTCGTTTTCGTCGGTCGAGCGAGGGCATCCAACAATCAATGGGTGGAATCACCCACGTTGCAAAGGAAGCTTTCCAGGGGCATCGCGTGGTTAAAGCCTTCGGCGGTTACGCGGTAGAGGAGACTACCTTTAGGGCCGTCAACGAAGCCAACAGGCGGCGATCCCTGCGTCGTGCTTTGGTGGCAGCGATTAGCGTTCCACTGCTGCTCCTAATCGCCGGTTCGGGAGTATCCCTGATTATCTACCTGGCACTGACTGACACGATCGGAGCATTCGTCAGCCCGGGTACCTTCGTTTCCTACATGGGCACCATATTGCTCTTGATGAGCCCTATTAAGCGACTGGCCAGGATCAACGAGTATGTTCAGGCAGGGCTAGCCGCTGCTAATAGCGTATTTTCGGTGATTGATGAACCATCTGAGAGCATAGGCGAATCCAACCCGCCACGAAAGGTTCTTGGCCGGGTAGAGTTCCAAAGCGTAGCCTTCACTTATCCCCAGGGAGATCAGCCGGCCCTGCAGGGGGTATCTTTTACTTTAGAACCTGGAAAAACTGTTGCGCTTGTCGGTGCATCCGGAAGTGGTAAATCCACGATTGCGTCGCTTCTGCTGGGCTTTTATACGCCAAACAACGGTGAGATCCTTATTGATGGGATTCCGATAGGCTCTTACTCGCTTACTGATTTACGTCGCCAGGTATCTTTGGTACCCCAGGAACCGATCTTGTTTGACGGCACTATTACGCAAAATGTCACTTATGCCCAGAGCGGCGAACCGCAGATTGATCTGCAGCGATTGCTGGAAGCCACGGGCGTAGACAAGTTTTCAAACGACGGCGAGCAGCAGGTGGGGGAGTTGGGAATGAGGCTTTCAGGTGGACAAAGGCAGCGGGTGTCATTGGCCCGCGCATTGTACCGTCCCGGGGCGATTCTAGTGTTGGATGAGGCTACCTCTGCGCTCGACGTGCTCTCGGAAGAGGAGATCAAAACCTCGTTAGAGCAGTTTTCTTCACAGCGCTCGATCCTGATTGTCGCGCACCGGCTCAGTTTTATTACCCACGCCGATCAGATTCATGTGTTTGAAGATGGGCGAATTAAAGAGTCTGGCTGTCACCAAACACTGCTGGACTGTAATGGGCCCTATGCACACATGTGGCGCGTACAACAGGCTGAGGACGAGTTACACACGGGTGCCCCACGGCAGCCTTTGTCATGAACGTAGCGGCCGGTCTGCAGCGGCACTGGAACCGGATAGATGCGCTTACATTGTTGTTGTTGCCATTAAGTATTTGCTATGGCCTGATCATTTCTATCAGAGCGCTTTTGTACCAACTTGGGGTTTTTAGGGTTCAACACTGGAATGTACCGGTATTGGTGGTTGGAAACCTGACGGTCGGTGGGTCAGGAAAAACACCGCTGGTGATAGAGTTGGCGCGAGGTTTACGAGCCAGAGGTTGGCGTCCGGGAGTCGTAAGTCGTGGGTACGGCGGAACCTCGGAGGGCCCCACAACAGTGACCGCTGCGACTGATCCTTTTTTGGTGGGTGATGAACCAGTCCTCATTGCCCGAGAGGCCGAGGTACCGGTAGTAGTTGCCCGAAAAAGAGCCAAGGCGGTCGATAGGCTGCTTCAGGAAGCTGAGGTCAATCTCGTGATAGCCGATGATGGTCTGCAACACCTGGCCCTTGGCCGAGTGGTTGAAATAGCGGTAATCGATGGGGTGACCGGCCACGGCAATGGCCTGTTGCTGCCAGCAGGCCCGCTTCGCGAACCATTAAGGCGCCTTGAACGTGTTGATATTCGGGTGCGCCGCGGTGGGCAACCCAAAGAAGGCGAGTACCCAATGAGCGTCAACGCGTCAGTGGCCCGAAACCTGGTCTCCGGTCAGGAGGTAGAGTTATCTGAATTCTCTGGAGTGCCCGTTGTCGCAGTTGCTGGAATTCATCAACCTGAACGTTTTTTTTCAACTCTGCGTAACTTAGGGCTTCAGATCCAAGAGAAGGGCTTTTCAGATCACCATGCTTTTCAGGCAAGTGATATACCGCAAGCCCCTGGGAGGCCAGTGTTAATGACCACCAAAGACGCTGTCAAATGCGAGTCCTTCGCGCAAGAGAACTGGTGGGCGGTGAAACAGGTTGTAACCATCCCACAGGAACTACTAAGCAACCTGGATGAATTGCTGAAGAGACGAATCCATGACAGCTGAGTTCACAGTGATTATCCCGGCGCGATTTGGGTCCAAAAGATTGCCCGGCAAGCCCTTGCGGGATGTCGATGGTAGGCCGCTGATTCAACGGACCTATGAGGCCGTACAGAAAAGTCAGGCACAAAGAATCGTCGTCGCGACAGACGATGAGGGTATTGTTCGCGCGGTAAGGGATTTCGGCGGCGAGGTTTGCTTGACTGGAGCCGCCCATCTGAGTGGAACCGATCGGGTGGCCGAGGCTGCATTATCCCTTGGTCTTGCTCCAGATCATATTGTAGTGAACGTTCAGGGGGATGAGCCGGACATGCCCGGAATACTGGTCGATCAGGTGGCGCAGTTACTTATAGAAAATCAAGGAGCGAGTGTGGCGACAGCCTGCTGCTCCCTGGATGATCGCGAGCAGTACCACGATCCATCAGTCGTTAAGGTAGTAGCCGATCAATCCGGCCATGCGATTTACTTTTCGCGCTCGCCGATTCCACATTACCAACCAACTGGCGAGCCGGGCAGCGAAGCGATGCCATGGTCGCATATTCGCCGACACATAGGCATCTACGCCTATAGGCTTGCCTATTTGAGTGTCTTTACCGGTCGGCCATCTTGCCCACCGGAAGAACTGGAAAAGCTCGAACAGTTGCGGGTGCTGTGGCACGGCGACAAGATCGCGGTCTGTGAGGCGAAGGCGGCTCCCGGTCCTGGGGTAGATACCGTTGAGGATCTTGAGCGAGCTATCCTTGTGTTCCAAGGGCAGGGTTGATGGTGCCGGAGGCATCGGTTTTGGTTGCAGTCCTCTTTGTTTGCCTGGGCAATATTTGCCGGTCCCCTACTGCCGAAGGCATCTTTCGCGCCCAGGTTCAAGCGGCCGGCTTATCCAATCGGATTCTGGTGGACTCGGCCGGCAGCCATGCTTATCACGAGGGAGAATCACCCGACATACGAGCGTGCGCGGCGGCTTTGGAGCGGGGGTTTGACCTCTCCGGACAGGTGGGACGGCAAATCAAGACCAGTGACTTTGAATATTTTGATTACATTTTGGCGATGGATCGCGAGAACCTTCACTTTTTGCAGAAGATGCAACCTGCCGACAGCCATTCGAGAGTAGCACTGTTTCTGGACTATGCAGAAGGGCGCGAGGGGCAATCAGTTCCAGATCCGTACTTCGGTCACTCAGACGGTTTTGCATTGGTGATCGAACTGGTTGAATCGGCTGGAAAGGGGTTACTGAAACAAATTGGTCGAAATCTCCCTAAGATAAAAACGTGAATCGTTACCGGCGAGCAGTGTCGTGATTGGCTCCCTGATGATCAGCATTGAGGGCCAGACCCTCGATTCGGTCACTCGCGAGCGTTTGAGTCACCCAGCGGTAGGTGGGGTTATCCTTTTTGCACGAAACTATGTTAGTCCGGCACAACTTGCGGAGCTGACTCGGGATATTCGATTCGCTAAGCCTTCGCCGCTTCTGATCGCGGTAGACCAGGAGGGTGGAAGGGTGCAGCGTTTTACTGATGGCTTTACTCGCTTGCCAGCGCTGAGGTCAATAGGCGATCTTTACGACCGCGATCCTGATCGGGCATGTTGTTGGGCCCGGGCCGTTGGCACTGTCCTCGCTAGCGAACTCGCCGCAGTCGGGGTTGATTTTAGTTTTGCCCCAGTTCTGGATCTGGCCAGCGCTAACAAGGCCATCGGGGAAAGGGCGTTCCATAAAAAGCCCAATATAGTCCGGTTGCTGGGCTCGCAACTTGCTTTGGGCATGAAACGGTGCGGGATGCGCGCGGTAGCCAAGCATTTTCCTGGCCATAGCGGGGTCATCGAGGATCCTCACCTTGATCTGCCCCGCGATCACCGCTCGCTAGATGAAATCCAATTAACCGACACCACGGTGTACCAGGGCCTGGACTCGGATCTGTTTGGAGGGATCATGACTTGCCACGTGGGCTTCAGTATGGTGGATGATTTGCCTGCCACCTTCTCGGCCAGATGGCTTCGCCAGGAGCTTCGGGAACGTTTGCATTTCACCGGTGCGATCTTCTCAGATGATCTAATGATGGGAGCCTTAAGCGAAGTTGCAGACCCTGCCGAGCGAGTATTCAAGGCCTGTGCCGCCGGATGCGACATGATGTTATTGTGCAATGATCAGCGCGCGATCGATTTGGTTCTGGATAGCATCGATCTTTCACCTCTGGGCGAGAAGACCCAGGGTCGCATCGAGAAGATGCGGCTGCGAGATATTCCAGGTCCGAACGGGCAGATGCTGATCGATGCGAAAGAGCGGGTCATCAACCCGGAGCTTTGAACTGCTCAGTGATCGGCACGCTCCATGTACTCGCCGGACTCGGTGCTGACTTTTATCCGGTCACCAACATTAATGAATGCAGGTACGATAACCCGTAGGCCGGTTTCGACAATTGCCGGCTTGCCGGAACCCGCGGCTGTCTGACCTTTCACCACGGATTCGGTTTCGGTTACCGCCAGGGCCACGCTTTGGGGAAGTTCGACACCAATAGGCTGGTCGTTATAGAAATTTATCTGGACCTCTTCATTTGGAAGAAGATACTCTGATTGCCCGACAAGGTCGTCGCTGGACAATTGAAGCTGCTCGAACGATTCAAGGTCCATAAATACGAAATCGTCGCCCTCGGGATACAGATATTGCATTTGCCGAGGTTCGACGTGCGCCTTCTCAAGCTTGTCTTCGGAGCGAAAACGTTCGTTTAACTTGGTATTATCTGAAATGGCCTTCATTTCCAATTGCGCAAACGCGCCGCCTTTACCAGGTTTAACATGAGATTTCTTCAATACCCGCCAGAGTTTCCCTTGGTATTCAAGGAGATTCCCCACGCGAACATCGGATGCAGAGATTTTCATGGTTTTAACATTTTTTTATGAATTTGAGCGTGGGCATTCTACGACCTTGCAAGGCCCCCAACAACCGCGAGGAGGCGAGGCATGGACCAATCTAAGGTAGCGCGAGGCTCAAAGAGCGTCCCGATTAAAAAGTATTACGATCCCACATGCGTTCGATGCCCCCGGCTGGCCGGGTTTCTGGACCAAGTTCGGGCGAAACATCCCACTTACGAGTGTCGGCCGGTCTCGCAGTTCGGCCTCTGGAACTCACCCCTTTTGATCGTTGGGCTTGCCCCCGGACTCCACGGCGCGAACGCGACTGGGCGCCCTTTTACGGGTGACCACGCCGGAATTATGCTTTACCAAACGCTCTATCAGTTCGGGTTTTCCAGCTCGCCCGAATCCTTCAAGGGTGACGATCTCGAGTTGCACGGGTGCCTGATCACCAACGCCGTAAAATGCTTGCCTCCGGCAAATAAACCGAACGCGGCCGAAGTGAATGCCTGCCGGTCATTTTTGATTCAAGAACTGGCAACCGTCCCAGTAAACGGTGTGGTGCTTGTACTTGGCCGCCTGGCGCATGATAGTGTGGTTCGGGCACTCGGCTTCACGCTTAGTCAAATGCCATTTCGGCATGCGGGAGAACTGAAATTGACTGATCAACGCACCTTGGTGTCGAGTTATCACTGTAGCCGTTACAACACCCAAACCCGGCGCCTCACCCAGGCCATGTTTAACGATGTTTTTTCGCGGGTAAGGGAACTGCTGAGCTAATTGATGTCCTTCGATCAAAAAGTATTTCTGGCAAGTCTTACTAAAGGCCCAGGTGTATATGTAATGCGGGACCCGAATGGCGAACCAATGTACGTGGGTAAAGCCGGCAATCTTAAGAATCGCGTGTCGAGTTATTTCAATAAGGCCGGACAGAATAGTAAAACGCGATTGATGATGGCGAGTCTTGCAGACATCGACATTCAACGAACCCGGAGCGAGATCGAGGCCTTATTGCTCGAAAGCAACCTAATCAAGCGGTTGCGCCCCCGTTTTAATATCCTTTTGCGTGATGACAAGAGCTACCCTTACCTACGTCTTTCTACCGACAAACAATACCCCGGGCTTTCTTTGCATCGAGGTGGTACGCGTGGGAAAGGGCGCTTCTTCGGCCCTTACGCCAACACCGGATCGGTCCGAACCATCCTTGGCGAATTGCAAAAAGTAATACCCATCCGCCAGTGCCATGAAACCTATTTTCGCAACCGTAGCCGACCCTGTTTGCAGTATCAAATTAAGCGCTGTTCCGCACCGTGTGTGGGCCTGATCAGCGTTGCCGACTACCAACATGAAGTGGATCAAGTCATCATGCTTTTGCAGGGGAAGAATCGGGAGATAAATGGATTGTTTGAGAAGACGATGGAAAAAGCTGCCGATGCACTTGATTTTGAATCTGCCGCGATATTTCGAGACCGAATTGGCGCTTTGCGAAAAATGCAGGAGAGCCAGTATGTCTTGGGTACAAGCCAGGACGCAGATGTTGCGAGCTTGTTAGAGAAAGGAGGGTCGGTACTGTTTTCGGTGATGCAGATTCGTTCTGGCCAAAACCTGGGTAGCCGCCATTTTATCCACAAAAACCTTCTGAATCTGGGATCGGGGCAAATACTACAAAACCTGCTGGTCCAGTATTATCAGAACCAGGTCATTCCCGCTGAGGTCATCACCGTCCCTACCGTGGATGGATCGAAAGTGCTTGAAGTCCTTCTGACAGGCCAAGCCAAACGCAAAGTCTTGGTAAAAAGTCGAGTCCGAAGCCATCGTGCGCGCTGGATAGAGCTTGCAACACTGACCGCGACGGACTATCTCGATCGGCACTTACTGGCTGGAGTGGACAACCTGGGGCGCATTGAAGATCTGTCCCGGGTGTTGGGCTTCGCTGATCGAATTGAAAGAATCGAATGCTTCGATATTAGCCATACGTTGGGCGAGACCCCGGTAGCTTCATGCGTGGTCTTTGATAGTTCGGGTCCGGTGCCCAGCGAATACAGGCGTTTCAATATTCGAGGTGTCAGCGCCGGCGACGACTACGATGCCATTGGGCAGGTCGTCTCTCGCCGCATGGCTAAGGTTCAGGAAGGTCAGGGCAAAAAACCTGACCTCCTGGTTATCGATGGTGGTCTCGGGCAGGTGAATCGGGCGTTTTCAGCGTTACAGGAAAACTTGCTGCAGGATATTGCGGTGATTGGAATTGCCAAGGGACGTTCTCGGAAAAGCGGAAGGGAAAGGCTTTTGTTGCCGGGGAAAAGGGCGCCTCTTATACTTCCTGTTGATGCACCCGCCCGATTACTGCTTCAACATGTGCGTGATGAGGCTCATCGCTTCGCAATCACAGGGCATCGCAAGAAACGCAATGCGGCACGGACTCACTCAAGGCTTGAGGACGTCTCAGGAATTGGCTCGAAAAAACGTCAGGCGCTACTGCGCCACTTTGGAGGAATGCGGCCGATCACTCATGCCACGATTGACGAATTGTTGAAAGTTGATGGGATCAACCAGCAACTCGCAAAACGCATAGTCGAGTATTTTCAGGTCAATTGAATTCATGCCTTGGACCACCCCTAATCTTTTGACCTTGCTGCGAGTCGCCCTGATTCCAGTAATCGGAGCGCTTTATCTACTCGATTTCTCTGGATACATAGTGGCTATTGTTTTTCTGCTGGCAGGGCTGACCGACTGGCTCGATGGTTATCTGGCCCGCCACCTCAATGAGACCTCACCCTTTGGTGCTTTTCTTGATCCGGTCGCTGACAAACTGATGGTATCGGTTGTGCTGGTGTTGCTGGCGGCAGATGCGACGCTGGTCAGTTCAGTCATCAGTCCAGCTCTGTTTACTGTTGTCACGGCGATTATTATCGGACGGGAAATCACCATATCTGCGCTGCGGGAGTGGATGGCAGAGCTGGGTCGGCGCGGTGTGGTCCGTGTCGGGTGGATTGGAAAAGTAAAGACGACTGTCCAGTTTATCGCGATCACCGTGCTGCTCGGTGCTGAAAGTGCGCCCCATCCTGTATTTCTGGTCATTGGCGAGGGACTCCTGTATGCCGCCGGTGCCTTGACCTTGTGGTCAATGCTCATCTATCTTCGGGGGGCCTGGCCAACGTTGGCCGAGCAGGCGAAAAGGACAGAAACTTGACAGACCAAAGCAGACCGATAGAATCACGTTCCCTCGTGCGGGAATAGCTCAGTTGGTAGAGCACAACCTTGCCAAGGTTGGGGTCGCGAGTTCGAGTCTCGTTTCCCGCTCCATATTTTCTTCATTCCAAGGCTGGGTGGCAGAGTGGTTATGCAGCGGCCTGCAAAGCCGTGTACGGCGGTTCGATTCCGCCCTCAGCCTCCATCTCTGTGTTATCTGTGGCCACTGATGGCTAAAGAATGCTTTAATATTCCCCGGAATATAGCCATTTATTCGAATTTCTTAGGTATCCAGAGGCAATAGTGGATACGGGGGTATAAGTAGGGTATATTCCTATGGTATATCCGTCTGATGGTTTTTATATCCCACATCGAACTAACTCTTGCTCACAGATACCAAAGCGCAAATCGCAGAACACAAAGGTAAGCCCTACAAGGTATACGATAGTCACGGGCTTTACCTCCTCATCCATCCGAACGGTTCAAAGTATTGGCGATATAACTACCGTCTCGGTAGCGTACAACGTACGCTTGCGTTAGGAATCTATCCGTCTATAAAAATACGACGCGCGAGACGTGAGCGTGACGCGGCTAAAGAACTAGTTCGACAAGGCATATGCCCTGTTCAGGATCGCCGCGAAAGGAAACAGCAGAATCTTTCCAAGGTAACCAATACGTTTGCATCCGCTGCGCGCGAATGGCACAACACACAACAATGGACCGAACGGCATGCGGTCAAGGTTTGGCGCTCGCTTGAAATTCACGTGCTGCCTGCAATTGGGAATGTTGGCATCGCTACCTTGGACACCAGGCAGTTACTCAATGTACTGGAGCCGATACAGTCTGCCGGGAAGTACGATATGGCGCGTCGTGTACGTCAACGCATGAGTGATGTGTTTGACTACGCGATAGCCGCCGGAAGGGCGCAGGGCAACCCCATCCCGGGCTGGAAGGCGTTAAAGAAGCCACCTAGGGTCCAACACTTTAAGGCCCTAGCCATGGATCAGGTTCCAGAGTTCCAGGCCAAACTTGCTATTTATCAAGGAAATCCAATTACCGTGTTGGCCTTACGGCTGCTACTGCTCACCTTTGTGCGTCCAGGTGAGTTACGAAACGCTAGGTGGGACGAGTTTAATCTCGAAATAGGGGAGTGGCGCATCCCTGCTGAGCGGATGAAGTCCAGGCGGGAGCACGTAGTTCCGCTTAGCGCCCAGGCAAAAGAAGTGGTCAACCAGATTTCTCCTGTGTCTCGGGATCTGGTGTTCCCGGGAAGCAAACCTGGTAAACCCCTCTCAGACAATACGCTGCGCATCGCGCTGCACCGGATGGGGTTCGACGTCACGGCCCACGGGTTCCGCACGCTTGCCAGTACCGCTCTGAACGAGAATGGTTTTCCACCAGATATTATTGAGACACAACTGGCGCACCTGCCAGCCGATCGCACCCGAGCCGCTTACAACCGCGCCGAGTATATGGAGCAGCGTCGAGAGATGATGCAGACGTGGGCCGACATGGTGAGTGACCTTGCTATACAAAAGGACTAGCGGAGTAGATCGCTACCACCTAGCCCGACAGGGCAAAAAGCCGGATCCCCTTGTCCGGCCTGGCGCGGCATCACCATACAAGTGGCATAAAATGGAGCGCTATGGCGATCAGTAAACACGGTTCGAAGGAAGCACCGAAAAAGAACGCCTCTGCTGCTAGTGATACATCGGTCACGAAAGTAGCCGACCCGAAGGGCGTGATCGACTTTCAATATTGGCTAGGGATGCCGTACTTGACGTTGCAAGAGGCGATCTCCTTGTCTCTTGGCGTTGACCCGAAAAAAAAACAGCGCCTACACCCAAAACCTGGCACACCTTTTGGAAACGACTACATAAAACGTCATGAAATGCTTAGCAGGGCAGCCAATTCAGCAGAACTAGCGCTTGAGTGCCATGACAATGTCAACTTGGGGGTAATGATACCGCCGGCAGTGTTCGCCAACTGGGCGATTGGTGAGGGATGGGATCTTCCGAAGGAAGTGACCGCGTTGATTAAAAAAAGGCGCAAGAAGAAAGGGCCTGTTGACGCGTTGGCGACTAACGCCACCTGGACACATCTTGAATCAGTTGCGCGTAAAGCAATCGGAGCATACCCAGAATGGCGCGATTCACAAAAGCCAACCATCCAGGAGGTTGTTGACTGGCTTGCAGAGTCCTATAAATTAAATACACGTGAATGCCAGTTAATCAAGGATGTTCTAGCAGATCATTTCACCGAATTCCCATAATTTCGGCAAACAATTCTCCAACGGCGCTCAAATCAAGGCGCATCAGCACAATGTAATCCCCGGTCAGCGCCTTCGATGAATTGTTGGCATGATTGCGTGCCTAATAACTTCCTCATCATTCGATAAGCACCGCAATTCGGGTAGCCTCTGACAGACGTTTTCGTATAAACGGCTTGTTTCCGCCATTCCTTATGTAATCTAAAAGGTCAAATTGACAAAGTCTGACAGACGCTTCTGACAGACAAGCGTTTAACGCTTATATAGTAGTGTTTCAGTCTGACAGAGACTGCTGCTTTTCGGCTCGCATAGATCGTGGTATCTAATACGAAGTCATGTTCAACAATACCAACAGGTAATGAAATATGACGCAACTCAATATCCTCCGATTTTCACAGGTCCAGAAAAAAACAGGACTCTGTCGCTCATCCATTAAGAACTACGCCCGGGACGGAACATTTCCAGCCCCGATCAAACTTGGCAACCGCGCTGTTGGCTTTATCGAAAGTGAGGTGAATCAGTGGATAGCAGAGCGTGTTGAAGCCTCTCGTCAGACAGCCTGAGGTATTACCATGACTACTAAACAAAACGCCCCGCGTGGAACGGGGCGCCGAAACGACTATTGGGAACGTATCAAGTCTACGACGGATGATACCACAGAACATGTGTGGTATAGAGTTGGTAAGCCCTATCCCGCCCTTGTCCTCTATAACCGTTGCCTGTTTTGCGATGGCGACATTGACAATTTTGGGCTCGCGTACCATGAAAGTTGCGGCCGGTCATTCCGGGAATTCGTAGACACTGCCGCCCGCAAGCGTGAGCGGTCCGACAAACAGATCACCACTTTTGTAGCACTGTCTGAAGAGGCTAGTCGCGAATTTGAGCGTCGGGAATCAGAGCGTGTCAAACACTGGTTTGAGTTGCAGCCCTGGCGGGATAAAGCAGAGAAACTCGGTGTGCTCAAGTACTTTTCGCCATGACCACACCGCAATTTAATGAATACCTTGAGCATGGCTGGCTACTAACACCGCTCAAACACAGGACCAAGGTCGCCACGCAAAAAGCATGGAACCTGAAAGAAAACGCCGTACACGGTATCGCGCAGGCAGATCGATTAAACGGCTCCGCCGGATTGCTGTTGGCGCACTGTGACCCACCGATGATGACATTGGACATTGATGACTTCCACGGTGCCGAGGCGTGGTTAAACGAATGCGGCGTTGACTTGGTGGACCTGCTCCAAGCTGGTGATGCCGTTCAGATCGACAGTGGCCGCCCGAATCGAGCAAAACTGCTCTACCACATCGACAGACCTCGCTTTACTCACAAGGTTATTCAAGAGGGTAAAACAGTTCTCGAATTCCGCTGTGCCGATCGCAATGACGGGTCCGTCCAAGACGTTCTTCCACCGTCCAGACATCCCGATACAGGTAAACCCTATGAGTGGAAAGGGGACTGGCGTGTTGTGCCAGAGGTACCTCCTTCATTGCTGGGTGTATGGGAAGACCTCATCTCACCCTCTCATCTAATCCACCGATCAAAAGTAGCTGCTGATTCGCCAGCCTGTACCGCAGATGAACTGCGTCAGGCGCTATCCGGACTTGATCCTGACCCAGAGGAACAGTGGTGGCGGGTGCTCGCCATCTGCGCCACTGCCGGTCTTCCAGAGGCGAAGGAGATAGCGAGAGAGTGGTCTGCTGGCAGCCCCAAACACACCGATGCTGAGTTCGATCAGAAGTGGGAACATGCAATGTCTCGATCGGATCGTGCCGATAACCTCAGTTACAAATCTCTGGCCTGGATGACACGGAAAGCCAACTCGAAACCTGAGACCGCTAACGCTGATAAACCAATACTGCAGGTTAATGAAGACTTTGCCTGGGTCCGTCATGGCGGGGGTAACCCTGTGATGGAGATATTGCGCCAGGCCAAGCCCCACGAGGTTCAGGTTGCCTTCATGTCTAAAGCCAACTTCTTGACGACCTTTAAGAACAAGCCCAAGGTCACTAGTGAGGGGAAGCTAATTGATCTTGGAAGTTACTGGCTCGGTCATTCGGCGAGAAGAGAATACCGTTCAGTCGTCTTCGATCCCACTGCAAGTCCAGGCGCCGATGTTGGCGATCGATTCAATCTCTTTCGTGGCTGGGCGGTGGAGCCGAGTGAAGGTGATTGTAATCAGTTTCTTGATTTTGTCTTTAAGGTGGTCTGTAACCGCGATCAGGCGCTTTATGAATGGTTAATGAAGTGGTGTGCCCATATCTTCCAGCTACCAGGGGACAAGCCGGGGACTGCACCGGTCTTTCAAGGCGGTCAGGGGGTTGGCAAGAACACCTTCATGGACACCATAGGTGCGCTGCTGGGGCGACACTATGTGGAGATCGACAGTCTGGAGCGGTTGTTCGGTCGATTTAACTTCGGCACCGCCGACAAGCTGCTTGTGGTGGCCAATGAGGCATTGTGGGGCGGAGACAAACGGATGCTGGGCCAGCTCAAGTCATTCGTGACCGAGCCCTCCCAAACCTTCGAGCAGAAGGGAGTCGACAGTATTACCATGCCGAGCTACACCCGCTTGATGTTAGCTTCTAACGAGCGTCATCCTGTCCATATCGATGCTGATGACCGACGATTCGTGTTCTTTAAAGTCAATCCTGAACATGCTCGGGATGAGCTGTACTTCAAGGCCATTCGTCAATGGCGAGACGATAGCGGCCTGGCTAGTCTGCTACATCACTTGCTAGACATGGACCTCACCGACTATTCCCCCAGAGTGCGGCCAAGAAGTGGTTTCAGCCAGAGTGTTGCGGAGCAGTCTATGAGCCACGAGCAGGCGTTCTGGAAGACGGTACTGGACGACGGAGAAGTACGCGTGAGGCAACAATTAATACATGGCCAGTGGGTGATGGGGGTTGTGACGCCTGAAGACCGGGGGTGGTCCGAAGGGATTATCAAAGACCAGGTTTATGCCGCTTATGTGGAACAGATCAGGCCGCAACGAGGCCACGCTGTTAGCCAAAAAGAATTCTTTGAAACGTTGTATCAGATGCTCCAACTCTCGCCGGATGAGACACGCAATATGGGTCGAGGCCAAATTCGAGTGGATGAGAAAACTCGGGTGCGGGTATTGAAACTGATGCCCTTATCCGAGCTTCGTAAGCGTTACGCCAAAGCCACCGGACATCCCCAAGATTGGGAATCGACTGGACTGAGTAAAGAGGTAGGCTGGGATAAGGCTGAGACCCCGTTCTAGTACTGATCTGTCACCACTACCTATTCTAGTGGTGACACTAGTGGTGACAGAAAAAGGCTTTATTTCCAGTGTTAAAAGACTCTGTCACCACTGTCACCACTGTCACCACTAGTTTTGTAAGTTGAAATAAATAATAAAAAATGAAGTAAGTTTGTATGAAGTGGTGACAGTGGTGACATGTTAAAATACACTTAATATCAACTAGTTAGGACATTATTTCTGTCACCACTTGCCAGTCGGTGCATCTAAGTGGTGACAGATAACAAGAGGATTCTATGAAACCAATCTCTTATGAACCCGATCTTCTAGTCAAGATCGACGGAAACCGCTTTCCAGCTGACTATGTGGCCGGTCGTAAGGACGCTATTGATGATGCAATCAACCGCTGGCGAGCAACAAACCCGGCTGATTGGCCCGAGGTTGAGCGAAATCATAAGGGGTGGCGGATTTATTGGGCATGGCCTGATGCGTGAAGTCCGGTTTACGCCGAGTGTTAGAAATTGATCAGACCCTGTAGTTGCTTCGACCATGCGCTAAGGTCGAGATACCCTCGAAGGAACAAAAGGGAGAAGAATCGAGTCGAAATTGAGGATCGCAGCTGAACACCAATGATAGAGATATATATATATCTGTC
>Ga0233433_10001486_pt1 | contig 22119 bp, 16 predicted proteins | sample SI_122_August201_5_FD_179868 | JGI IMG/M metagenome (GOLD analysis project Ga0233433, IMG submission 179868) | Seawater microbial communities from Saanich Inlet, British Columbia, Canada - SI_122_August2016_100_MG | ecosystem: Environmental > Aquatic > Marine > Inlet | place: Canada: British...
CTCTTGAGCCGCAACGCTCAATAGCGTATTTTGCCGTCTATAAAAGGAGAATTTATCTATGCGCTTAATTACATTATTCTCGGTATTCATATTGTGCTCGCCGACCTTCGCCCACTTCCCACAAAACACTACATTCAAGGTTTTCCAGTTCCCCGATAGCCACGTGCCGCAGATGGACGGGGACGACGCCGACTGGTCGATGGTACCTGACGAATATTTCTACGATTCAAGCCATCACCGTGGCATGGTCTTCGAATACTCGATCGACTCCACCGGCACTGAAAACCGCGTGCTGGTGCCCGACACACTCGCCGTACCCGATCCCACCGACTTCGATATCCGTCGCACGGCCGTCGGCTGGAACAAGACCTCTAACCGCCTCTACTTTATCACTGAGGTCTACGACGATGTCTGGCGCTTCAAAAAAGATGTCGTCGACTCGCTCGACACCTACCACAGCCGCATGACCGGCGCGTTTGTACATGGTTCGGATATCTGGGAAATCGTCATTGACGCCGACCACGGCGGTGAGAAGGTTGTCAACTTCGCCGATTGGCAGGAAGCGCCCGAAGTCGAGTTCCGCCACCGCAGCGCCTATGCGCAGAACTACCATCTATATATGCCGCCGCTCAACGGCTATTATTGGCATTGGCTATGGGGCAAGGCGATGTGGACTAAAGAGGAACGCTATTCGGCGATGGGCTGGCAGGGCGATGTCGAGCACCTGTCCTCGGGCACCGTGACCTACGAAACCTATCTGACGCCCTTCGACGATTTACATCCCGAAGGCCCGCATCTAAGCCGCAAGCACCATCTTACCGAAGGGGCCGTAATCGGTTTGAGTTGGGCCTATCTGGATGCCGACGACAGCGACGAGGTTTTCGACGATTTCTGGATGCATTCGCACCATCCGAAAATGTATTGCAGCGCGGAATATCTCTCCGATTTCGAATTGATGCCGATCGAAGAAGGCTTGTTCGAAGGCCCATAGCCCATTGCCACTGGATTTCGTAGGATTCGGCAGGCAAATTAAAATGGAATCGCTTCGTTTCAAGCGGGGAAGTTAACCTGTCTGGGAATGCAGACGCTCGTATAGCGAACGTTATTGCTCCTACTGTGGTTTCAACTCTGCAGTGCACGTTTAGTGTTTATGGTTTATCGAGTTTAAAGACCTCGTTTGGTGATCGAAACTCCAGTGCTTTTCTGGGTCGGTTATTGAGCCAGTTTTCAGCCCGCCGAATGTTAGCTTGAGTGATCGTCTTAACGTTAGTTCGCTTGAGAAAATACGGTCGTAATAGCTCGTTGGTGTTTTCGTTGGCCCCGCACTCCCAGGCACAATACGGGTGGACAAAATAGACCTTGGCCAGTAGAGCTTTGGCGACTCTTTTATGTTGGGCAAATTCGTTTCCGTTGTCCATGGTCAGTGTATGGACCTGACCTTTGATCTCACTCAATGCCCTTATGATTACGTCGGCGACGTGATCCGCATGCTTCGAGAGGACGGGCTCAATGCGGATGAAGCGAGTTTTTCGGTCTAGCAGAGTTAGCAGGCCCCCTCCGCCGTGACCGCCCATCATCAGATCGACTTCCCAATCACCGATTCGAGTTTTTTCCATCGACGATAGCGGCACGATCATTAATCGAAATTCGGTGGCGAATCGAGCCTTTATACGCAATTTTGGACGAAATCCGCTTGGGGTGTTGTTGCTGGCGAAGGTGGGTGTGAAGTCGGCCACCGCGGTCTTGATCTAAGTGAATATGCTGATAGATCCGCTCATGTGATATAGTGAAGGTTTCGTTTCGTCCGAGCCAGCCGGCAATTTGCTCGGGGCTCCACTCGTGACGCAATTTTCCTTCGACTATACGGCGACAGCGTCCAGTCCACTTGAATGGGTGACTACGGTCTGTCCGTCGTTTTTTACTGCGTTGATGAGTGGCCTGAGGATAATATCCGTTGGGGCTTTGATTTCGTTTTAATTCGTGTGAAATCGTCGTGCGATGCACACCGACGATCCGAGCCATTTGCGTGGGCCCCTGGCCGACTTTGTGTAACGCGGATATTTTGTACCTTTGGGATAGGATCAACTGAGTATACTCCTTCATAAGCTCCTCTGCGTGGGGCGGGTGAATAGACAAAGGTAATATACCGGTTGACCTTTGCTTTTTCACCCACCGCGAAAGGTGCACTTAGAAGTTGAATCCACACACCACATCAATTGACCCGATCCCCTAAAAGGCCCTTTATATTTCCTATACTCTTACTCCGCAAAGCGTGTCCCCAAATTATAAAAAAATAACTTTACCTGGAGATTGTTCGTGCCCAACGATCGCCCCAACGTCCTGCTGATCATGACCGACCAACACCGGCACGACTTAATGAGCTGTGTCGGCGACAGCGTCGTGCCCACTCCCAATATCGATCGCATCGCGCGCAGCGGCGTGCGTTTTGCAAACGCCTATTCGGCCTATCCCGTCTGCGTTGCCGCGCGTATGGCCATGCTCACCAGCCTCTATGCGCATCAGACCGGTGTCATCGACAATACCGACTATCTCGACTGGCGTTACCGCACTATGGCTCACCACTTTGCCGACCAGGGCTATCTCACCGGGTTGATCGGCAAGATGCATTTTGGCGATGCCAACAACCACGGCTTCGAATATTATTTGAGCATCAACGACTGGCTCATGTATTTGGGGCCCAACGCGCATCACTTCGCCAACGAAATCGCCAGCAACCCGCACGGAAGTAGCTTTTTCAACAGCGTTTTCGATACTGGCGCCGGTTTCCCCGATGTCTACGATTTGTGGGATGGCAAGGGCAGCCCGTGGGCGGGCAAGGTGACGCAAAGCGATTTTCGTTCGATGGCGTCCGAGCTGCCGGCCGAAGACCATTTGGACATGTTTGTGGCGCGCGAGTCGGGCAAGTTTTTGCAGCGCTACAAAGAGCAGCCGTTTTTTTTATGTGCCTCGTTTATGAAGCCGCACACGCCGCTCTTTGCGCCCGCCGAGTGGGCCGCCAAATACCCGGTCGAGGATATGCCCTTAACCGACCCAGGTGATATCAGCGGATACCCCGAACACATCCAACGCCGCATCAAAAGCTTTTCCGGTCTCGACCCGCTGTTGCGCCAAGCCAACCTCTCGGGCTATTACGCCTGCCTCGATTTTGTCGACCATTGCATCGGCACACTGCTCGACGAATTTGAAGCCGCAGGCCTGCTCGACAACACCATCGTCGTCTACACATCGGACCACGGCGACATGACCAACCAGCACGGCATGCAGGGTAAGTTTTGCCTCTTCGATCCGTCCATCAAAGTCCCACTGATAATTTCGTATCCCAAAGCCCTGCCACAGGACAAAGTGTGCACTGCTCTAGTCGAACAGCTAGGCCTCTACCCGACACTGGCCGACCTGACTACTACCGGCCCCGTCGGCCCCCCTGCGCGCCAGCCGCTGAGCGCAGCCCCGACAGCGATCTCGGACGTGCGTTTCACAGACTTGGTGCATTCACCGGAGTTGCCCGGGCCGGATGCCGTCTTCAGCGAATACAATCTGCGCGGGGACAATAGTCAGTATATGATCCGCACGCCGCAATACAAATACATCCATAACGACGGTTCCACTGACGAACTCTATGATCTATTAAATGATCCAGAGGAAAATATCAACCAAGCAGCTGATTCCGATCGAGCTGCGCTGTGCCGAGAGCTGCGCGCGCAGCTTTTCGAATGGTTTGATCCACAGCAAAACCCGTTCAGGGGGACTATAAGTGACGCGGCGCGCGCGGTAGTTAATCCGTAAAAAACGGATTCGGTGCACCCGATTCGGCGAGCGTCCGCAGCACGCTCGAGTACTTCAGCATTTCTGTTAGCTTGGCCCGCCAGTGCGGCGCGTAGAAGTCGGAAAATTCCTGAAAAAAGGCGCGCACTTCGGGGTTGACGCCGTTGAGGTAGTCCGGCAGTAAAAACCACGGCTGGTCGCTGTATTGGTCGAGGCCACGTTGGCGCAGCGAGTGCGCGGCCACCACCTTCTTTTTTACCGAGAGCATCAGTGTGCGCCGCAGTTTGTCCTTGTGGTAGCGGCCGCGATGGATGCACGTCTGAGAGAACATGGCGGCATCGCCCGGCTGCAGCGAAACGCGCACTTGCCCGGGCATGTCGTTAGAGCGGTTGTTGCGCGCGTCGTCGGCGACGCAGATGGCGTGCTCAGCGGGCGTGTAGTCGCGCAGATGTGATTGTGGCACGAGCTCCAGGTCGTCGCTGGGGACTAAAGCGATTTGTATCTGCAGCCCGGAACCGGTCGCGGTATTTTGGGCGATATCGACCTCGTCACCGATTTTGTCCTTGTGCCAGAAGCCGTCCTCGCTCTGGCCTGCCGGGTTGAAATAGAGGCTGGCGATAAAAAATAAAAAGTCTTCACCGAGCGCTTCTGCAATCGCCGATATCAGCTGCGGCGCGCCGAGCGCGTTGAGCAAGAAGGCCAAATCATCGGGATGGTCGCGATGATATTCTGGGTCGTTTAAGTGCCGCATATAGTTGGCTTGGGGACCGACCGGCGGGTTGTCGTGGCGCGGCGCCTTCCGCCACTGCGCCAATACGCGTTCGCAGATCTGGTGCAGTCTAGCCGCCGTCTCTGGGTCGAACAAGCCGCGCACTACCGCATAGCTTTGCTCTTTTAGAACCGCGGGGGCCGGGTCAACGCTAGTCATACTAGTAGTCCTTTATTTTATTTAGCCGCACGCGGCTGCCGAACACTCGCTGCCGCATCTCAGTGCACTGTTATATATACGTTGCGTTCTTAGCCGTCTATGGGCTTATCTTCGCTTGTGAAAGTGCTATTGTCCAGGAGTTTTAACCTGAACTAGGATGAGCAAATGACGCTGGCAGGTTGACTAATTCCCCTAAAATGCTGTGTATAATTCCCATATATAGACCGTTGAACCATGCGCCCAATGGACAACGCTCGTTCTGACCTATCGTATCGGCCATTGCGCCGAAAAGAGGAGCACAGAAAAATAAAATGAACCTATCCTACACGGTATTTACCAAACCCTGGCAAACAAAATCTCTGCCCGAACTGGCCCGCTTCGTCAGCGATCTGGGCTTTGACGGCATCGAGTTGCCCGTGCGCCCCGGCTATCAAGTAGAGCCAGAAAATATTACGAAAGACCTGCCCGAAGCGGCGCGCATTTTAGCAGATCACGGCGTGCGCATTGGCACGGTGGCAGGGCCTACCGACGAAGTCACCATCGCCGCCTGCGCCGAAGCGGGAGTGCCCATCATCCGCGTGTGTGAATCTATAGATATGAGCATCGGCTACATGGCCAGCGAAAAGCGTCTCAAGGAAGGCTATGACGCACTGATCCCAATACTGGAACAGCACGGTGTTGCGATCGGCGTGCAGAACCACTGTGACCTTTGCGTCAACAACGCCATGGGCCTGCTGCATCTGATCGAAAGCTACGACCCAAAACATATCTGCGCCGTCCTCGACCAAGCCCACAATGGCCTCAACGGCGAGCCGCCAGAGCTGGCGATCGATATCGTGTGGTCGCATCTGCGCGTCGCCAACTTTAAAAGCGCCTACTGGTCGCGCAGCAATGGTCCCGAAGCCGACGAGGCACAGTGGAAGGTGCACTGGACGACGGGCAGGCATGGCCTGGCCTACTGGCAACGCACGGCAGCAGAGCTGAAAAAACGAGACTATTCGGGCGACATTTGTCTCACCGCTGAGTATAGCGATCACGACCGGGTCGATGAACTAATCGCCGCAGACATTGTCTATGCCAAATCCCTATTTGACGACGAAAACACAGAGGAAAACTAATGAGTGCTCCAGTACGTATCGCCATGGTCGGTGCTGGTGGCATGGCCAACAATGTGCACTACCCCTCGTTGGCTTCTTTCGAGGATGTCGAATTTGTCGGCATCTGTGACCTCGATGCCGAGCGCCTGACAAAGACCGCTGACCAGTATGGCATCGAGGCCCGCTACGACGACTACCGGCGCATGGTCGCCGAAGTCGCGCCCGACGGGATCTACGTCGTGGGGCAACCGCATCTGATGTACGATATCTGGATCTGGTGTCTGCGGGAAGGGCTCAACCTCTACATCGAAAAACCGATGGGTCTGACCTGGCATCAGGCGCAAATGCTGGCCACGTTAGCCGAGAAAAAAGGCGTCATTACGCAGGTCAGTCACCAGCGGCGCTCCAGCCCTCTGTTGCGCAAGATGCGCGAGGCCTGTCTCGAGCGTGGACCGATCACCCACGCGGTCTGCGAGTTCTTCAAATCCAATATTGCACCATCATATGGTCCCCGAGATCACATGATGGACGACTGACCCATTCCATCGATACGCTGCGTTGGATGTGCGGCGGTGAGGTGGTCGAAATCGAAAGTCACTGCAAGCGCATTGAGACTCCGGATATCAATTGGATCGGCGCGACCCTTCAGTTCGACAGTGGCGCGACGGGTATTCTAGTAAACAGCTGGGCCAGTGGTCGGCGCGTCTTTCGCATACAGATGCATGCCCCCAATATCTACTGCGATGCCGAAGTCGAGTCGAAGGCAGTGCTGTACAAGGACGGAGACTACGAAGGCGAGACCTTCGATTGTTTTGAGGTCGCCGGCGGCAGCGAAAACTGGCAGGCCTTTGGTTTCCGCGACAAGAATCGCGAGTTCATCGACTCGATAAAAAATGGCGAGGACGTGACGACCTCTCCCTTTAGGGATTGCGTCAAAACGATGGAGGTCGCCGAAGCGATCCTGGCGCAGGCGCTGTTGTCAGGTGAGTGAATTGATCGATGGTGAAAAGGGCCGCTCTGAGTAGTAGTTTTATTGTATTGTAGCGATAATAGTTTTAGCATACACAAAAAAACCGACCCTATCGATAGAGATAGAGTCGGTTTTTTGTGTATGCTTCTTTAGAAGAGGCCAGCGACCAGATTCTGGCTGCTCTGCACCGGCGACGCAATCTCGAAGGCTTCGACGATCTCGCGTTGTCCGTAACCTGCCGCCAAGGTGCGGGCCGTGTTGCCATAGTCGTTGCTGGCGTCGGCATTGGCTCCGGCGGCGACCAGCATCTGGGCAATTTCCGTGTGGCCTTCTTGCACGGCGTAAATCAAAGCCGTGTTGCCGATGCGACCGTGAGCGTTGACGTCGGCGCCGCGAGCAATGATAGTGCGAACCTTGTCCGTCTCGCCATAGGCGGCGGCAGCCATCAGGGCGGTATTGCCATTGTCGTCGCGCTCTATGGTCTGTGTGACCTCGACGTAGGCTACTTTCTTAACGGCGGTTTCGTTGTTGCCGGCGTTGGCTGAAGCGGCGATGGCGGCGATTGTGGCGAATAAAAAGTGACTCCATTTATAATAAGCAACTATTTACTTGTCTATTTTATATATTTAATAAGTTAAATATTTATTTTTAATAGTTTTACCATAACGACAATTAAATAGCCATTATCGACAATATATTAGCCATATATAGCTCAATAGAAAATATAGGAGGATTTATGGCCGATCGAGCAGTTGTCTATAAGGAAACGGAACAGGGAGACCTAAAGCTCCATATTTTTAATCCGGTGGATTTTGATCCTTCTGATGCGCGGCCAGCGATCGCGTTCTTCTTTGGCGGAGGATGGGTGAATGGCAACCCCGAACAGTTCTTTCCCCATAGCCAATATTTAGCATCGCGCGGTTTAGTCGCGATCTCGGCGGAATATCGGGTGGAGAATAAACACGGCACTTCGCCACAGGAATGCGTCAGCGATGGCAAATCGGCGATCCGCTGGATTCGTGCACATAGCCAGTGAGTTGGGGATTGATCCGCAACGATTAGCAGCCGGCGGCGGCCACGGTAGAGCAGTTTAATGAAGAGGGGGAGGACCTCAGTATTTCCTGCCGACCTAACGCGCTGATTTTGTTTAATCCGGTATTTGATAATGGCCCCGATGGATGGGCCAACGATCGCGTTGCAGCCTATTGGCAGGACATTTCACCACACCCAAATCCGATGGGGGCCCAGCAGACCAGAGGGCGTAGCCAAGAGCGGCGCAGCCCACCGCGAGGTTGCTCAAAGACAGCCACACCGCTTGCCCTGACCCCCTAATCTGAAATCAAATGGGAGCAGGAGCAGGAGTGATGAAATGAACCAATTATCAACTGACCCTGGAATATAATTTAATTATGAGTGAATCTAAGTATAGGCAAAAAATACTGATCCTTTATCTGGGAAATGCCAGTTTGAATAGTGAAGTAGTAGGCTGGTCGCTTTATGATGGGACAACAGATGATGAAGCAGATATTATAGACAATGAAGAACTTCCGTATAAATCAGTCTTAGCGGCAATGAGAGACGGTTGGAGAGTCATCGGGATTCCCACAATCAATTCCCCATTAATAGGTAGAGAGCATAAAACGGATTATCTACAATTTGAATTTGTCCTTGAAAAAATGGAGTTAATCGATGAATAAAACAGATCTGCTGGATTCAGTCACAATGGCAAAATTTGTTTCAAATGGTTATTTGCGGTTTGACGAAATTATTCCAAAGGATTTATGCGAGGAATCGAAAGAGGCCATAGCATTAGGAGAAATGGATGCATACGATAAAGTAGGGGCTCCCTTTTATTCGCTTTGGGAGCATTCGGCCATGGGTAAGATTTTTCGCTTAACCACAGTGCGAGCAATCATCGAGAGTTTACTGGGGCCTAATCCTCAATACGATCATCACTATATTCACAACAAAAAAGCGCACACGAACGATACAGACAGTTTGCATCAGGACGGCACATACGACACGAGAGATTTTGGTTTCGATTTACTGATCTGTTTTTTCCCGGATGATGTTTCAGAAAAAATGGGCGGCACTTTAGTCGTTCCCGGAAGTCATTTTAGAAAAGTCAATTCAGGCGCTATTGGAAGATACCAAAATATTGTCGGACAACAACAATTGGTTTGTAAGGCAGGAACAATCTTATTTATGCACAGCAATCTATGGCATTCAGGACGAAGTAATCATAGCGACAACGATCGATTACTCTTCAAATTGCGTCTCAACCCAACGGTTGAGCAAGTCCGTCTTTGGAACACCGAGGATATCAATGATTCGGAGATTCTAACCATCCTCGGTGAACGAATGCCTTGGCATAGCGGAGAGCAACGCTTGGAAAACATCAATCGAATCCGACTGTGGCGTTATATGATAGGCGACCCCACCCCGGATTTTACGACGGATAAACTCTGGGGGACAAAACTCGATGATATGCCCAAAGTCATTTACCAAGATAGTGTGCGCTCATTGGATATGAAAGATAGTGTGGTCTCTGAATAAAAAACCGTGGGGGCGGATGGGCGGAGCGAGTGAGTCCCCATCGACTGACCTGGGCGGCGTTATTAGCCCGCGCCTTTGCGCTCGACGTCACTGTCTGCCCCGCCTGTGGAGGACGGCGGCGCCTGATCGCCGCGCAGGCCGACCCCGCCTCAGTCCGGCGCTATCTGCAAGCGTCGGCCTGCCGACCGAGCCGCCGCCTTATCCCGCCTAGAGCCCCTACCCCAGCCAGCGTGGGACTTGGAGGCGTATGTCTCCGATGAAGAGAGGGACCGGGAGCGATGGAGCGTCGCGTCTACTGGAGTGTCAAAGTTCGCTTTGAAAGTTTACTTATTATTCAATAACTGGATAAGTGTCGAAAGTCCGGTTACCCTTATAATTTGGCAAGCGTGGTATTGAAATGCAAAATGTCTGTTCATTAATTTTAATGGCTCTCTTTTCTTTATCGATCCAGTTTAGTGAGGCATCTACAGTTGTACCTCCAGTACTTATTGCTCCCGGGGAAGGTTGGGAAATTACCGATTATGCCCTGAGTTTCACTTGGCAAAGGCAATCCTTTTTGGATGGTGAGGAGGAGGAATCAGCCTCAACTTGGACCATTAACTCATACCAGCTGCAAGTCGCTGACAATAGCCAATTTGATGCACCGATTATCGACATTATTCAAAAGGCACCGGGTCAAAACCCAGATAGAATAGAGGCAGGTGATGCCGATGATGAGGAGTCTCAAGAAATAGCAGAAATATTGGCTCACTGGACGGAGATAGTTCATGTTCCATCGACGACGCTTGAGGAAGGAACATGGTATTGGCGAGCGCGAGCAGCGGATAGCTCAGATCAAAACTGGTCCTCGCCCATCTCTTTTACGATAAGTTCTGATAATATTCACCGGCCTATTACAAGACCATTATCATCGGATAATCCTATCTTCAGTTTTGATATGTACGACAGTGATAGTGGAGGTTGGGGAGAAAATCCTGACTGGAGTGCTTACTATAATTTTTTCCCTGATGACATAAAGCCATTTATTGCATTTGCTATTCCTCACGAAGGTTGGGGCGGCTATGACAGCCCCTCTCGCACAGAAAACGGCGAGGTGGTTCGTTATGCTGATTTTATTCAGCCTTTGACTGATCTAAATATCCCTATTTTAATAAAAACTGGTGGTCCAGATGGTGACCCTCAAAACTATTTAAGTGCAACAGAGCTTGAGGACTTATATCAAAATAATCCGAATGTACTTGGTGTAGTGACGGGTGAAAATACATGGCAAGCGATTGATGGTTATCAAAAAGCAACGTACCGAGAAACAGAGGTTAAATGGCTGCAAAATGTCATAAAAATCAGTGGTAAGTATGGTAAATACGTCATTTCAGGAGAGGGGGCTTATGATTTTGCGTGGGATAAATACCTGGGCAAAGAAGCGCCAGCTAACAATAGCTCAAGAGATGATAATGACTATGAGTGGTTAGATCAGCAATTAATCAAGGATAATCGAGACGCTTTTGTTCCCAGCAGCAAAAATAATATCTTCTGGTCTCATCATCAAATGGACAGCGCGGTCTTGGGAGCTTCAATATCGGGCTTGGTTGAGAATCATGGAATTTGGGCGGAAGCTTGGTATTGGACAGATGCTGGATTTTCAAATGGAGTCTTTACTGAATCAACGGAGCCTGGCGAGTTTGTCACGATGCCGCAGATATTTTGGCTACAGATGATGTTAAAAAGCCTCGCCAATGGAGCGGCAGTCTATCATTTTGGTGGCGAGTCTGGAGTCTCAGAAAATCGTGGATTCTATGATAGAAGCCAAGATGCCGTGGTTGATGAGGATGGGCTAATTTATGAGGATCAATTAAACCAAGGAAACGGGACAGAATATACTAGCTTTTGGGATATGAATGGAAACAGTACGCTGGGTTTCGAGCGTTACATAATTCCCTTTATTAGAGCGGTCACTTCCAAACATTTAATTCCGAATCAAAATGCTGTTTCCCAAGAAATAAAGATTGCCATAGACCCAGGGCCAGTGGAGCGCGACAAAGGAAATTTTGTTTGCTATGGCCATTACGCTCCTCTCTATAGATACACTTTGGGCATCGAAAACTTTATAGAACCCACAAGCGATATGGAAGAAGGAGAAATCGAAGAATCCGCGTCAGGATGTCGCTACGATCTTATTCCTAATAACGGCCGTTATTTCACCATACCGGTTATTCCTCATCCGGCCAATCAGTTTGCCTTGGAAAACATTGAATTAGTGTCTATTGATGCCCTCCAAACTGAGCAGGCAATTTTGGATCTTTTTAATGTTAACTACCCTGATCGGTTTGTGGGGAACGCTTGGGTAAATCAAATAGGAAATACAATTTTCGTGACTAACTCTCATGAAAATCGTAATATCCAGCAAAACTTTTCGATTGATCTACAAGGATCCCTCAAAACTATTGCTGGCAATGCTATGCCGCATAGTTATATGATAATATCGAATAATCCAACAGAACAAAGCGTTTGGATTCATGCTAACGCTGAAGAAGGAGTGGAGTACACGGACAATAGGACTACCAATCTTGTTATGCAATGGAGTGGTGAGCCTAAAGTTTCGGTTAGTCCAACATCTGCGTTGGTGGAGCAGAGCTGGAATGCGGATACAAAGATGTTGTCTCTTGCTTTATCGCATTCTCTTGGTGCAGTTAATGCGTCAATAGTATTGGAAGATGCTGATTCTGATGGTGACGGTGTACACTCGGCCGACTCGTTAGACACCCTCGTCAGCGAGCGTGAGATCGGTCAAGTGCCTAATGGTCCGTATCTACATCAGAACGTGCCGAACCCATTTAATGGATCCACGGTATTGCGATATGAGTTTGAGCGGATGCAACCGGTAAAGCTGGCGATATACTCGCTTAGTGGGCAACAAGTCGTGCAGCTGGTAGATGCCGTGCAAGCGCCGGGTTATTACGAGTTGATCTGGGATGGGCGGGACGGTGATGGTCGCCTACTGGCCAGCGGATTGTATCTGGCGCGTTTGCTCGGTGATCAGGTAGTGCAGACTCGCAAGCTGTTGTTGATACGGTAACGCAAAGTAGATCGCGCCTGCTTTGCTGGCACTCCGAAGACAATAAAAACGTTTTTGATATATATGTCGGGGGTGGGCACGACCCGGCTCCGGTCGCGAGACTAAAATCAGCCTTATTGCAAGAGCAATAAGGCTGATTTCTTTCTCCTCACTCCTTGACCCCGCCCAGAAGAATCCCTTTGACGAAGTACTTCTGCACAAAGGGATAGAGGCAGATGATCGGGAAGATGGTCACCACTACGGTAGCCGCCTTGATCGTCTCGGGTGTGTACTGGGTCACGTTGAGATCGGTCATGCCCAAATCGAGCATAATCGTGCTATTTTCGATAACGATGCGCTGGAGAAAATTCTGCAGCACCTGCTTGCGGTCGTCGGTGATGTAGATCATCGCGTCAAACCACTGGTTCCAGTGCATCACCGCCGTCCACAGCGAAATCGTCGCCAGCACCGGTTTCGACAGCGGCAAGTAGATCCGCAACAGGATCGACAACTCCCCTGCGCCCTCTACCCGGGCAGCTTCGCCCAAGCTCTCGGGAATGGTCTGGAAGAAGTTTTTTACAATGATGATGTTGAACGCCGTCAGCATCGCTGGCAGCACTAGGGACCAGACGCTATTGAGCAGCCCCAATTCCCGCACCAGCAGATAGGTCGGCACGATTCCGCCGTTAAAGATCATCGTAAACAGAATCAAAAAAGTCGCCAGACCCCGGTGCGGCAGCTCGCGCCGGGCCAATGGATAGGCCGCCAGCGCCGTGGTGATTACGGTCAAGACCGTGCCCAGTACCGTCCGCAGGATGGTATTGGCAAAACCATTGAGGATATCGGGATTAGACAGCACCAAGCGATAGGCGGCCAGCGATACATCGCGGGGATAGAGGTGCAGCGAATCCCGATTGGCCTCGGCCGCCGTGCTCAACGAGATCGATACCGTATAGACAAAAGGATAGAGTGCCACCAGGGCGACTCCGGAGAGGATAACTAAGTTAAAGACAGAAAAAACCCGCTCACCACGCGTCAGTTTCATCGATTGCTCCTACCAGATACCATATTCATCGTCGCTAAAACGCCGCGCCATCCAGTTGGCCCCGACGACGAGCACTAGTCCCACTGCCGATTTAAAAAGTCCCCCCGCCGTCGCCAGCGCGTAGTCCATCGCGATCAGACGGCGCAAGACATAGGTGTCGATGATATCGGCGACATCGTAGACGATGGGATTATACATATTGTAGATCTGATCGAAACCGGCGTTGAGGACCTGCCCCAAGCTGAGGATAAAGAGCACGATGATCGTCGGCACCAGCGACGGTAACGTGATGCGCAGGGTTTGCTGCCAACGCCCGGCCCCATCGATCGAGGCCGCCTCGTAGAGATTGGGATCGATGCCAGCCAGCGCCGCCAAATAGATCACGGCGCCGTAGCCGGCGCTCTGCCAGATGCCGGCGGCGATCAGGACGGCGATAAACCAGAGATCGTCGCCCAAAAAGCTGATCGGATTGGCCCCGGCCGCCCGCACTATATTATTGGCTGGTCCGTCCCCGGAGAGCAGCATCAAAAAGATGCCGCCCAAAATCACCCAAGAAAAAAAGTAGGGCAGATAGGTCAGGGTCTGCACCCCGCGCTTGAACCAGCCGATGCGCAATTCGTTAAGCATTAGCGCCAGCACAATGGGGGCAACAAAGCCGAAGGAGAGCCGCAGCAAACTAATCAAGACGGTATTGCGCAAAGCCCGGGGGAAATCTTCACTGGCAAAGAGGCGGACAAAATTGTCTAAGCCATTCCAAGGGCTGGCCAGGACCCCGTGGCTCATAACAAAATCTTTAAAGGCGATAATCAGCCCGACCATCGGCAGGTAGTGGAAAACAAGAAAGTAGGCCAAGCAGGGGCCGATCAATAGCAATAGCCCACGGTGCCGGCGATAGGTCCGCGTCCAACTCGCTTCAGCCGCCATCGGTCCCCTCTCGATCGATGCCGACCTCGTCGTAAATCTCGTACATCTGCCACAACATCTCGTTGGCTTCGGCCACGAGGATATCCCCGCCGCGTTGGCGCCAGGTAGCGACGAAGGGCTCGAAGTCATCTAGAGGACGGTCGCCGCGAATAATCTCCGTGAACACCGTGGCTTGGTAATGGCGCAAATCCTCCAGGTAGCGACCGGCCGAATCGACCACATCCGATTTGCCGATCGCGTTTTTCAAGCCCCAGCTCGGATGAGAATATTCATCGCGAAACTCGGCCATGCCTTCGGGCAAATAGCCGCGGGTAAACTGGAGTGGCGCGGCGCAGGCTGAAAAGAAGCCATAGGCGTTTTCGAGCAGGCCGACGTGGACCAAGTGACGCGTATCGGCCCCGCGCCGGTCGTAGGGCGGCAATAGATACGCGCCCCGCTCGGCCGACATGTCCCAATGGCGACCGCGCTGGCCCATACGAGATTGGACAAAAAGCTCCTGGTCCGTGGCCAGGGTTTCAAACATGTGCAGCACACGCAGTACCTTTTGTGGTGTTTGCGCGACTTGGGTCCCAAACCACATCACATGGGCCGGGCCGCCCCACACCCGGTCGCGCCTCTGGCCGTCAAACCCCGCCAGGACCCGACTGGGCGCCAATTCGGCTTGGGGATTGAGCTGGCGCAGCACCGAATAGGTCGAGTTGGGATTTTTCAATTCGAGATCCAGCCAACTGCCTCCCTTGTAGAGATAGCCGATTTTGCCGTTTTGGAATTTCTTGCTCGACTGGTCGCCGCTACGGCCGGCAATGGCGAAATCCGGATCGATGAGCTCTTCTGCGTACCAGCGCCGCAGTCGCCTCAAAGCCTCCTTGGCATCGGGTTGGACCCCACCCCAGACCACTTTGCCCTGGCGCAGCACAAAATCCTGGGGCAAGAGCCCGAAGGTCGCGAAGACATCAGCATAGGCCAATGACCAATGGGTCCGCGGATACATACCATAGGTATCTTTGATGCCATTGCCGTCGGGGTCCCCGTGGCGGAAACGCCGCAGGGCCTCACCCATTTCGTCCAACGTTTCGGGTACCTTAGAGAGGCCGACTCGGCGCAGCCAATCCATGCGCCACAATCCGGCCGTTGGGTAGATATCGGCGGCGGCAAAAGTGGGAATGCCATAGTTTTTGCCGCGGTAGAAAGCGAATAGCCAGGTTTCGCGACCGTATTGATTGAGGTATTTGACGTAGGTGGGGGCATGCTCGAGGATCACCTCGTAGGGCAATTCCATCACAAAGCCGTGGTGGATATTGCGCCGCACATACAGCGGGTCGCCGTCCCAGCTTACATCGGGCACATCGCCCGCGCTGAACATTAGCGGCTTGAGTCTGCTATTGGCCGTCCAGTCGAGAAAGACGGGTTCGAAGCGGATATTAAAGCGTTCTTCTAATAGCCCTTGGACCCAGGTATTTTCCTGGCCGTTGGCATAGACGGGCGGTCCCAACCAGCGGATGGTTAATTGCTCGGAGCGATCGTCCTCGACTGCCGACCAGTCTACTGCGTCTGCTTGCGCAGGGTTTCCCTTCTCGTGAGGACGAGTTGGGTAAAATAGCACAAATGCCAGGACTATAACGACGGCACCGATTAGACCAATAATTTCTTTCGCGCTCATAGGAGTGTAAAGCTCACTACATACTAGCTAAGGAGCAAGCTTTCGCTGACTCGATTGTAGACCGGCGATGCATTTAGTGCTGATGGATTTTCTCGGAAAACAGCAGGTAAAGCAAAAAAGATCCCATCCAAAGAGACCTGATCAATGGGAGAGTACAACCATGATCTGTATCCAGAAGTATTTAAAAATGCTTATTGCGCAAGATCAATATCGAAGTCGCCTCTCGCTGCCAGCGTTTTTCTAATGCAGGCGGTACATTGCTCGCCCCCCGAACAAAAGCGCCCAGAACAATATCCTCATCGCCATCGCCGTCGATATCGCCGGCGTCCATCGTCAACCAGCGCGCGTCGGTAGCCGCCAGAAAAGTCCAGGCGACAAAGGCCATATCTCCCTCGTTCTCCAGATAGACAAAGGATTCTTCGGGTGCCTTTTCGTAGTCGGGGAAAAACGAAATCGCCGCGATATCCAAATCGCCATCGCCGTCAAAATCTACCGGTAGCGCTTTATACGCCCCGTTCAGCGGATAGAAGACGGCCTCGACAAAATTATTTTCGCCGTCGTTCAGATAAACCCGCACTCCGTGATAGTGCTTGGCGAAGGGGGTATAGTCTGCATTGTCGCCGTTAGCCGTCAACACATCCATCGCACCGTCGCCGTCGAAATCGACTAACGACATATGTGCGGCCCCATAGGACGGTGGCCACTGAATCTCGTAGGACTCGGCAAAATTCCCGTCACCGAGATTGTAATAAATAAATACCCCCTCCCGCGCCTGCCCCATCAGCACCGCAATATCCGGCAAACCGTCGTTGTTAAAATCATAGACCGCGTTGCTAAGGGCCCCAGGATTATCGTTGAGGATATGCTCCCGGTAATTGCCATCGGCCATATTTTCGAACCAGGAGAAATGCCCCACCAAATAGCCGAAACCAGAAACGACGATATCCTGCAAACCATCGTTGTTCAGATCGGCATAGCTGGTAAATGTCGGCCGCGAAAGCCCTGCCAAAATATCCCGTGGAGGAAAGCTTAGCTCACCTTCTTCTTTCTGCAATGTGATCAGCTTGCCCCGTGGGTTATCGGAGGGAAACACCGAACCAATCGACAAGATCCAATCCTCATCCGGGCGAATTGAGATGGCGACCGGCGAGGGAATCGATGCGACTTTCTGTAGCACTTTGCCTTGATTGTCGAGCACTGCTAGCGAGTTGTCGGCCGAATCCCCGACATAAATCCACCCTCTTGCCGTGTCGATCTTGACGAGTGTCGTAAAAGGCATCGGCGTGCGATAAGCGGGCTTGAAAACTTCGAACTGTTCTAGGCCCAGCCGCACAGAGTCCTTGTCGGCTTGCGGTAAGGCCTTATCCGGCGCCGCCTGCAGGTAATAATCGACGATACTCGGCCAAGCGTCGACCGGTACCAGCGGATATTCGGAATAAACGCCGGCTTCGGCCAAAACCGCGAGTGCTTTGCTGTCCTGCTGTCGGGTAATCGGATTGGCGGGCAGATCGGTTGTGCCGACGGGCATACCGAGTCGTTCGGCGAGGAAAGGTAGGATAAAATTCCGCAAAGTATGTTTGTCGAGCAGGTCGGGCTCGGCAAAGACGTGGCAGGTCTGGCAGTAGCGAATAGCTTCCGCTCGACCGGGGATCTTTTCGTCAGCGGGGGTGACGGGCAGAATATGCTGACTGCGAAGTGGCAGCGTCTCGGTAGCCGACTCAACCGCCTGGGGTATTTCCCCTTCGCCGCAGGCGATACATAGGACCAGACACAAGCGATAAAATGACCTATATATGCTCGCCGCCCACTTCAACTAAACCCCATCCCGTATTTTAATCCCTTCAATGAGCGATGGTCACGACGCGTTCAATAACATCCACCCCACTATCCGCCTCTACCTCAAAACGCAAAATATACATCCCCGGCACCAGCACCGAACCATTGCCCGCACGTCCACTCCACTGCATCAGAGCACGACCGCTATCCGCCGTGCTCTGTAATACCCGCCCAAAGCTGCGTCCGGCCAAATCATAAATCTCCACCCTTACCGGCACCCCACCTGAGAGGTTGAGCAAATCGTATTCGATCTCGATGTGATCATTGACTCCATCGCCATTGGGCGTCAAGACTCGTGACGAGAGCCGCAATGCCTGGATGGTGCTATGGTGCAAGTCGAGCAAGTCCACCTGCAGGCGGTCGCTGTCGACCAGCGGGTCGGCATCTCCAGGCGTCAAACTCTGATGTACTTCATGCGGCATTTCGCTATTGAAGACTCTGCCGGTGAACACCGTGCCAAACTTGAAAACCTCACCGCGAAAATCCACCTCGATCAACTCTTCGGTCAACTGGGTGTCGACGGCTGGAATGCGCACGGTAAAACCAACCTCGGCAAGCTCGACCACTGTAAACGCGGCATCGATGCCGCCGATGCGCACGGCATCGACGCCTAAGACCCGTGCCGGCGTATCGATCGAGATGCTATCAAAACCCAGATCGCCCGGCTGCAACCGAGGTTTGACCTTATAGGAGAAAGCCGTGGCCTCACCGGCCGGCGCGACCATCGGCGAAATCTCGGCCAGCGTCGCGCTGGCCACCGGTGGGATTGACACCGCAAATTGCAGATAATCGAGTTGACCGCTAGCCACGTCCGTCGATTCGAAGTCGGCGCGCGCCTGGATAAATTGCCGCGGTTTGCTCGCGGTAATGTCGGCGCGGCCCACATCAAACCCGAAAGCAGTAGTCCAGAAACCCCAGTGCTCGGTATCGTGGGTCACGCCCGCCTTCTCTCCCGATTCTAACCCGCCGTAGGACCGCAGGTTCAGCGCTTTGCCATCACCGCCAAAATGACTACGCTCGTCGCCGCGAAAGGTGAAGCGCCAGTAGTTGTTGGGGTCGTCGTCATCGCCGGCCCGCATCCTGAAGTCGATATTCGCCTCGGGGTCTTTGCTGCCACCCCACCTAAATTCGCCGATGCTGGCCGGCGCGCCGAGATCGATCACATTCGACACATAACCGGCAAAGGGTGCCGGTCCGGCGCCGTAGATCTCGAACTCGGCAATCTCCCAGATCCCGCGCGAGTTCTCCGGCCCCTCAAAGAGCAAAAATCGCACCGGTACCGGGGGTATCGCCAGTTCGAGGTCCGGCTGCGTATTTTCGCTGATATCGTGGATAATGTCGGCGTCGAATTCCGCAAACTGCAGGCGATAGTCGCGCGTCCCGTCCTTGAGCGGGTCGCCGTCATTGATGCCGATGAGGAATTTCTCGATAAAGCGGTGGGTTTTGAATTTATCGCGCGGGAAGATGCGGATGCGATCGAGTAGAAAACGCCCGCCCAGATCGAATAGCCAAATCTTATTCTGCGGCCCCAAGCCCGAAACGCGCACGTAATGGCCATCGCCTAAGTACGCCGTTTCGGGATTCCCATCGAATGCGGCAACATCCTCGGTTTCACGCATCTTCCAGCCGGCCCATTGCAGGATCCGGATCTGACCGCCGAGCTCGTTATCGATCAAGGGGGTCAGGTTGACGTTCGGGTCGAGCTGCAGCGGCGCGACTGAGCCATTATCGACGGCCAGCTGGTCGAGCGTGCCGTGCAGGTTCGGATCCGTGTCGGCCCAGTCCAGCTGGACGAACTCATAGGGGGCATCTAGCGCCGGCGCGGGCAGATTCGCACCACCAATTCGGTAAATAATCAGCGCATCAGCTGCTTGCAACCACGAACAGGCAAAAAGCAATGGAAGCGTTAGATACCGTATCATATTAGGGTTAATACGCCACCGAGACCGTCTTGAGAATCTGTCGCGCCCCGATCCCGGCGCCCGCGGTCTGCGTCGAGACCTTCAACCGGGCATAATAGATGCCCGGCGGCACCACCTGCCCGGATTGGTCTTTGCCGTCCCAGGCAATTTGATATTCTCCCGAACTCTGCGTCCGTTGCTCGGCCAAACGACGGATCGCCTTACCGCTCAAATCGTAGATTTGCACTTCCACCGGACTGTCATCGCCGACGCGCACCACTTTGAACTCAAACTGCGCCTCGTCGTTTATACCATCGCCATTGGGCGAAAAGACCGGCGGTGCAACGCGCACATCGCGCAATAATTGCTTGTTGCCCAAAGACCCTACCAACGTAGTGGTATTGCTCGTAGCCAACTCAAAGGCATTACCCGCATCCACCCGTTGCCAAGCCCCCTCACCGCTCGCGCGATTCTGCAACGACGGCCGCAACACCGCCCCGGTCGAAAAGAGCGCGGTATTGAAGTCCAGACGCAATAGCTCAATGCCATTATTGGGCTGTACCAACGGGAAACTTAGCAATAGGCTGTCTGTCTCGGTCGCCATCAGTTCCGCGTCTTCGACCCGCATCGCCGCAACATCACCACCAGACATAAAATCGGTCTCGGCACCGGCATAAAACCCCGTAAAATCTAGCGACATACCTTCCGGCACGACCAACAATAGCTCGTCGAAACCACTGTCCCCGCGGTCAAAATCTGGGCGAATATAGAGCGAGAAGGGCTGCTGTGACCCCAGCGAATCCACCTGAAAAGGCACCACCTCACCGATAAGGCCCTGCGCCACCGGATCGACGAAGTTCAAGCGAACCGACCTGATCGACGCGGCGACTTGCGGATCTTCGGAGACTAGCGTCGCCCGCACCTTGAGAAATTCCCTCGGCGAGGGCGAGGTAATCGCGCTACCGGCCGGCAGCGTATAAGGCTCGCTCCAATCACTCCAGTCGTTGCCCGCCACTTCCTCCGGTACGATTTCACCCCTAAAAAGCGACAGCATCTTACCGTATTGGCTTTCGGTGACCTCGGTGCCGTCCTTCTTGAAATAATGCAGCACTTCGCCCAACTCGTTGCCGGTGCGGGTCTGAATCCGAACTTCAGTGCCCGGCGGCGTATCGGATTCCCACTCGATCGACAACAGGTTGCGGCTACCGCCCAAGCGGATCAGATCCGACTCTAGCGCCAGCCGCGGTAGAAAGCCCTCGCCGTAGAGCTGGACCTCCGCCAACTCGGCATTGGCACCGAAAGTCGCCACCGTCCACTGCATGCGGAAAAAGCGCGCCTGGACCGGAGCGAAGGTATTGCCCTCGAATCCGCGACGCCGTAGACTGGGCGTCAATTCGAATTGCGACGCTGTGCCATCGCTCTGCCCCTTATTCAACACCCGGGTCCACTCCAGGCTGCCGTCCGCCGCCACCGACCCGTCCGACACCTCTAGCCGGTAATCCCCGAAGCTGTTGAGATTGCGCCCCCCGTAGGCCAGCAAGTGGGTATCGACCCAGTAGAAAGTGCCCAGATCGAAGACCAACTCGCGATTGTTGATCTCGGTCGTCGCGCCCGTCCAGCCGCCAACACCCCAGACGACGATCGACGAAGTTTCGCGACGGCCGTCGATAAAGGGACCGAGCGAAACGCCCGGCTCAGTGGTAGAAATAAAGCCACCGCGGGTGATCGTACCGCTCAGGATCTCGTCGCCCTCACCCCAGACTTCGATCTCGGCCAGCCGTGGCCGCTCGCGCCGAAAATGGCGAATCTCCGCTTGCTTCTCCGCGCTGAGCATCTCGTATACATCCTGGTCGACCTGCAGTTCGCCGCCACTGCGCAGGTGCTTGTAGTATTCTATCGCGCCGCGCTCGCCGGCCGGCAACTCGCCGTACTCAGTTTCGGTTACCTGCCGTCCCCGGGTGCCGTCGGTGCCATTAATCACCAGCTGGACAAAGCGCAGCCCCATGCCCTGGGGTTCCTCGTCGGCCTCTTGCAAATCAATCTCGAAAACGCGCTGGGTTTTGTTCTCCTGCAATAGCCGCATCACCGTCGTGTAATTGGGCGTGGCCGACAGCGGCGAAAGCTTGGGCTTGAACCCGTCGGAGACCAGCACATCAAAGAGCAGAAAGGGATCGCCCATCTCCTCATCGACAAATTTCAGCACGATCTTCTTGGCGAAGACAAAGCGCCCCAAATCGAGATTCAGCCACCACTGCGCGGGCAGGTCGATGCCCTCCGGCACCGGCACCGGCTGCCAATAGGTCATCGGGTCGCCATCGATGGCCTTGAAGGCGTCGGCGGAATTCGAGCCGGCCTGCACCGCATCGG
>Ga0233433_10001508_pt1 | contig 22002 bp, 15 predicted proteins | sample SI_122_August201_5_FD_179868 | JGI IMG/M metagenome (GOLD analysis project Ga0233433, IMG submission 179868) | Seawater microbial communities from Saanich Inlet, British Columbia, Canada - SI_122_August2016_100_MG | ecosystem: Environmental > Aquatic > Marine > Inlet | place: Canada: British...
ACGTTCGCTGCCGCTTGGCAAACTGCCGCGTGCGCGCCTTCACCAACTCCACCGTCTCGGTCCGCCCCGGCCCGCCGTCGAGATGCTTCAGCACCTGCCGGTAACCGATAGCCTGGCTGGCGGTGCGATTTTCGCGCAGGCCGCGCCTGGCCAGGCCCTGCGTTTCGGCGACCAGGCCCTGCGCGAACATTGCGTCCACCCTCTCGTGAATCCGCGCGGTCAAGTCGTCCCCCTCGCGCGTGATGCAGAACAAGTTGCCCGGCGCTTGGCCAAGCGCATCCCAGCCGGAGCGCTGGCTCGAGTACGGTTGGCCAGTGAGCCGGATCACCTCCACAGCACGGACGACCCGTCGCCGGTTTTGGCGGTCAATCGACTCGAACGCCGCCGGGTCTTTCGCCGCCAACTCGTCGAGCAACCCGTCCATCGGGGCAGCCTCCAACTCGTTGCGGAGTGACTCGTCGCCGGGCGGGCTGTCGCCCAAGCCGTCGAACAGCGCGCGAAAGTACAGGCCGGTGCCGCCACAAAAAATCGGCCTCGCGTCGCGGGAGCGTATCGCGACCTCGGCCTGCTTGGCCAAGCGGACGAACTGTGCGGCGTCGAACGGCTCGTCGAGCCCGGCCACGTCGATCAAGTGATGAGGCACTCCTGACTGCTCCGCCGCGCTTGGCTTGGCCGTGCCGATATCGAGCCCGCGATAAACCTGCATCGAGTCCACCGAGATGATCTCGCCGCCCAAGCGCTTGGCCAGATGCAGAGCCAGCGCCGACTTGCCGCTGGCCGTCGCGCCGGTGAGATAAATCGCCGTCGCGCTCACACCTCCGATTCCTCGTCCGGCTCAATCAGTCCGGGCGACTCCGGCGGCACTTTCCCCTTTTTGGCCCACGTCTCCCCAGGTTTCGGTTTTTGGAACGACTGCACGAACATCAATCCCACGCCGGTGCAAATGCCGCTGTCGGCCACGTTAAACGCGGGGAACCGAAACGGGATGTGAAACTGCAGAAAATCCACCACGTGATGATGCACCACGCGATCCACGAGATTGCCGACCACGCCGCCGAGGATCAGTCCAAGCGCGAGTTGGCCAAGCGCCGTCTCCGCCCCGAAATGCCGCCGTGACACCCACAGGAAAATCAGCGCTACCAGCGAAAAGAGAGCCAGCCAGAAATTCTGCCCGCTGAACAGGCTCCACGCTGCTCCCGTATTGCCGTAATGGACGAGTTCAAAAAAGCCGTCCACCACCGCCACTGGTTCCCCATTAAAGGGAAGTTTGTGAATTACGACCCACTTGGTCAGCTGATCCAGGGCAAGTGTCAGCAGGGCGACGAATAGGATTTTGGCATTGTTGATGGCAGGGGACGGCATAGTCTCGCTCCCCATTATTTGGCTCAGGACTGGGGCGTTGGCAAGCCAAGCCCTTCAAGTGAAAAACGGCCATCTATCATTTCGGCAGGTTTTTCGTGACAAACGGCAGAAAGCCGATAGAGTGCCCTGCCTCCTGACGGAGCGACCCCTTCGTCTAGTGGTTAGGACACTGGCCTTTCACGCCGGCGACACGGGTTCGAGTCCCGTAGGGGTCGCCATTTTTCCTCCTTCTTCATCCTTCTGATTCGCAAGGCTTAACGCAGTTTCACATCCGAGAAGCATCTTGGACTTTGACAACGGCTCTGAGTTTATCGAAAGGGGTCTTCGAGAATGGCTGGCAGAGAATGAGATCAAAACGCTCTATATTGAAGCGGGATGCCTTTGGCAGAATGGATACATCGAGAGTTTCAATGCGCGGCTAAGGGAGGAGTGCCTGAATCGAGAAGATTTATGGACCGTGACAGAGGCGCGAGTAGTGATTGAGGACTGGAGATGGAAGTACAACCATGTGCGGCCTCATCGGTCCCTGGGGTACATAACGCCAAATGAGTTAGCACAAGATGAAGTTGGAGAAGAAGCAAAGAGTCAATGCAGGGCCTTCGGTCGGACTACGCCCTTCCTACGTCCCAGCATTGACTTACTCTGCGACATTGAGCAAATAATAAACCCGTCCAGACTAACAAAAGCTCTGGACCAGTTTGGCTAACTCGATCAAAAGGTGTCGATGAAAATGTAATTTTATAAAAGAAAACTAAAACTTACGGAACCTTTAACTGTACAAAGTTTCGTGTTTCCTAACGTTTAAAAGTCATAACAAAGAAACAAAGAGAAACTATTTTATAGGTTTTTCTTTAACTGAAAGTATTAGCACTAAAAATTTGAATTGTATAATATTTACTGGCCTAAATTATATTTATCCTTTATTATTTAATATTAGATGATTCTTGGTGAGAGTATGTCATAATTTGCTTTTTTAATTTTAGTACCGCCACTTCTTTTGCCTTAGCTTCGACTTCTACTGTAAGTTTTGAATCTAGCCAATAATCAGGGAAGTCTTTTATATCGATAAAGTCATGATGTTGGCGTGGTTTCGCCCCACTCCAACCTTGTCGTGGACTAGATATATGAAACATAGGCTCTCTATCCCATGTTTCTATTGCTTTAGTAGTGGCTTCTTCACTTGATATATTATCTTGATTACATCTGTGATGGTGAATATCGAATACTAATGGGATATTTTCAGTTATGCATAATGGCAACAAGTCAGAAGGGGTGTAAGTTACATCATCATTTTCAAGAGTTAATCGTTTTCTGACTTTATCCGAAAGTCGATTTAGATTTTGAGAAAATCTAGTTAAAGCTTCGGGCTTGTTTCCATATCCTCCACCGCCATGAATGTTTACGACGTCAGCCCCAACCCATTCAGCTACTTGAGCTTGATATTCTAACTCGGCTATAGAACGGTTTACCACATCAGGGTTAGGTGAGTTCATTACAACAAATTGATCAGGATGAAAACTTGTTCGTATATCATTCGCTTTGGAGTATTCTCTGCATTCTTCAAATAAGCGTACTATATTTACACCATCAGGAAGATCGTGAATATCATAACCAAATTCAGCATGCGTTTTAATTGGCAGTATTTGGCTGTTTATACGAAAGCACCCAATATTATTGGCTGCACAAAATTTTAATGATTTATATAACTCTTTTGCATTAGTTAAGCAAATATTAGACAATTTAAGGAGGGCATCTGTACGATGCATACTGCTTAATGATTTTACAGTAGTTGTCCTGAACTTTATTGGCTGATTGGTGAAAATGCAGCATAAACCTAGTCGAATAGAGGATTTATCCTGCATATAATTGCGATAGCCAGAGTAAGACACTTTAAAAATTTTAAATATGGAATGATTCGAGCTGCTAAATATTCGGCAGCGTATCACGACTTTAAATACTACAACATTTTAATTCTTCTGCTGCTGAAGCAAAACGTAATCTGTGATTAGGTTTTCATCCCCAAAATCCATCAATTACTTGTTTATGCGCGATTGCAAACAACACTCCTTTTTGTGGATAGCACACCTAAAGTGAATGATTTCCAGTCTAGTCTTTTAAAAAACATGTAATTCAACATTAGCAGCTCATTGCTTGTTTTCAAGTGGTTTTAACTGTTGCCTTTGCTTCATTTGACCTTTCAGTCTGAGGAGAACAGACATCCTTGACTGTTTTTGAAGATTGAATATTCTCTTTGTATTCATTTCCCTTCAGATTTCAATTCTTCAGCTGTCTTGCCGCCGTGTTTTCGGAAGAAAGTCTGATGCGTGAAAAAGTGTAACTCATAGATTATTGATCTAGATTGATCTCTTGCAATATCCAGTCGGCGGCCATTCTGTCCGCCCCTGCAGGAATCGTGTGGCCGCGTGGTTCAGGTAAAACATGAAGCGTTACCCTGCTCGGCAAATTTTTTTTACGAGATTCCTTGGAAATTTCTCTTGCTAGTTGGACAGCATTATCGGTGTCCACCCGTTTGTCCTGATCGCCAATGATAATCCAAACTTTTCGGCCAGCCAGATCATTAGCCCGATTGATCAGGTTGTACTTCTTAACCAGTTGGTATTTGCTGGTTAATTTGAATTCGCTTAGCGCGGATAGGTCCGTCACTGGGGCAAAACCTGCAACACATTTCACTCTTGGATCGTGAATAGCGGCATGAAGCGCAAGAAATCCACCACGCGAAGTTCCGCAAGCAGCGATTTTTTCTGGATCGGACATCCCTTGCTTAACGAGGTGATCAAGAACCTTCGACAAGCGATTATTGAATTCTGCAACAAAGTCAAAATCCCGAGCCGCTCTATGACTCCAGCCCGACAGCCCCTCGGGCTCTCCGTCAACCCGTTGATCACCGTGACAAGGCAGATTAATTGAAACACAAAGGAATCCGCGCTTAGCCAATTGATTGCCGCAGTGACGGTAATACGCTGAGTTCAATGTGTCCTGTATGGTAGTGGCCAAAACGATCAAGGTCGGAGCCGGGAGTTCGCGCTTGGTGCTGCCCCAAGTGCCGAACTCAATCCCATCAGGGGTATGCATCAATAGTACTTTTGGCTTAGTCTCTGCAATGACACACACAACACCAACCAAAACCACGGCTGCGATTGTTGTGAGTAGGAGGTGTTTCATACAGATGGTCCTATTCAGCAGTCCTTTCTGGTGCGTTTTGTCCATATTGATTTTGGATTTATTAGGACTACTTAAAGTTCTTGTAGAAAAACTCGGAAAACTTTTCGAATAGTGAAATTGTTTCTGGATGATTAAATGGCAAATGTTGACTATAAATACTCGCTGCTATGCCTGATTTGTAATCGATGTAGAAATAAGTGTTTCGATACCCACCCCAGACCAATGTGCCTTTTTTTCTGCCATAGGATTCTGGGGTGTTGTCGATCAAGGTAGCCAATCCCCATTTGGAATCTTTGTCCATGATACCATTAAAATTGCAGCAAGAACCTGGATCGTAATGCCATCCTTTTGGATTTAGGCTGATGTCTCCAATATGATTCTGCATCATAAGCTCAACAGTTTCTTTCTTTAAAATCTTCCCCCCCTTGCAAGAGCCATAGTTGAGCATACATTGAAGAATTTTTGTGAAATCACTTGGAGTAGAAAACAACCCATCTCCCCCACTAAATTTTTTAAATTTTTCTTTTGGGTATCTGCTGGGAGAAACCTCATCACCATCTATCTCTTTAAGCTCGGTTCTGCCGTCCACACCGCGATTCCCCATTGATACGATTCTCTTGTGTTCCTTTTTGGGAACATTGAAGTAAGTGCTTTTGATACCAAGTGGCTTGAATATCTTCTTTTTGAAATAAGCTTCCAGTGTCATTCCCGAAACCTTCTCCACAAGTTTTCCCACCCAATCCGTACTTGTTCCATATAGGAACCGTGTGCCACTCTCAAATTGCCTTGGGAAATCCTCATACTTCCATCCTGTTGCATCAAAATTTGAATGTACTTTGTAAGTCGCGTTAGGATATCCAAAGCCTGCTGTATGGGTAAGCAAATGCCTTAGCGTAATAGCGTTCTTAGGTTCAACCAATTTACCCTCCTCGGTCAAAATGGGGATTTTGGCCATTTCTGGCAGAAGCTCAGATAAATCCTGATCTAGTTCGAGTTTACCTTGCTCAACAAGCTGCATTGCTGCGACGCTGGTCACTAATTTGGTCATCGAATGAATTCTGAAAAGGCTACTTGTTTTAACAGGTTTGCTCTTGCCCCAGCTTAGCCCACCGTAAGTGTACTCGATTCGCTGCCCCTTCGAATTTATCGCAACAGCCACGATTGACGGGAGATCTGATTCTGCCATTGCATCGGCCATAACCTCTCTGACCTCCTTGTGAGCCTTTTCTACGGAGGAAGATGCTCCTAAAACAGTTACTCCAAGTGCAAATGCTATTATTGTTAAGTGTAGTTTTTTCATAAGATGATAAATATGTTAAATTCTCTAAGGATTAGCCAGAAAGTCATCAATCATGTAAGGCGTTGCTTTGCAGTATTGTCATTTCCTCGTAGTAAGCTAGGGATGCTTGATCAAAACAAACGAAGATAACCTTTTCTGGTAATTCATTGTCTTCAAGAAAGGCTTTTGTCGTTTTGACTGCAATCTGGACAGCTTGATCCGGGGGGAAGGCGTAAGCCCCAGTACTGATTGCGGGGAATGCAATGGTGCGAATGCCGTTTTCTGAGGCGAGGCGGAGGGAGTTTTTGTAGCAATTTTCGAGAAGCTGAGGTTCGTTCTCGTGACCACCTTCCCAAATAGGGCCGACTGTATGAATGACGTGTTTTGCCTCTAGGTTGTAGCCATTGGTGATTCGAGCTTCACCGGTGGGACAACCTCCAAGTGTTAAGCACTCCTCAAGTAGCTGAGAGCCGCCGGCGGCGTGAATAGCGCCGTCAACCCCAGTTCCACCGTTTAGCTGTTCATTGGCTGCATTTACGATGGCATCAACTTCAAGTTGGGTTATGTCGCCGAACTGGAGGGTGATGCGGTTCATTGGGGTGCAGGATTGCCTCGATTTTGGCCAGGGTAGTGGGCTTTAGGTCGGATCGCTGCAAGGCCGATACTAGGCGAGCTCGAAGCGCCGGGTCAAGGTGCGGGATGGGGTGGTAGGCGTGGGGCCGTTTGAGGTTAAGTCGGAGGGCAGAGTCGGTGGCTGTGAAGCGCAGATGGCCCTTCAGGCGGGCGTAAGGTTCCATGGAGGGGTTGCCCGCCAGGATCTGGCCGGCAAGCCATTTGAGGGCGTCAGAGATGCGGATGCGTAGGGTCAGGGCCAGGGAGACATCAACCCGAACGCCGACACCGATGGGGACGGCATGAGCAACCTGAACGAGTATATCTCGGGCAACTACGCCTTCGACAAGGACGACGGGCTTCGGCTGGACATCGTGGAGAGGGTGGAAGGCGGCACGGTGCTGGAGTTCATGGGGATCCAGGGACGCACCTACACGATCAAGGGATCGGCTGACCTGAAGGAATGGAGTGAGCTGACCTTTGAAGTCTAGGGGCAGGAAGGCGAACTGGAGAATGTTCGGGCGGAGAAGGTTAAGAATTATCGGGTGACGATACCGGGCGACGAACCCGGTGCGACAACAAAGTTCTACAAGTTGATGGTGCAGTAAAAGTCAGACTGGAATTCTGATATACTACACTTTTTTTCTCGGCTAAAAAAAGACTCTCAACTTCTTCGAAGTACTGATTATAAGGTGGGGGCTGCAGAGATGTGGTCAATCGCCACCATCCCCAGCTGGAAGGCGCGTTCTTCCAAGCATAGCAGTATGTTTGGCCGCACAACAGACACTATTTGAATGAAGTGAGAGGGGAGAACGCAAAGCAGGCAAAAAGAAAATGGAAGTACAACGGCCTGCGCCATACTTGGGTTTCTTGCCGCCTCGCTGAAACGAACAACTTTCAAACAGTTGCCTATGAGGCCGGAAAATCACCGAATATGCTTTTCAGTAACTATAGGGACCTTAGAACACCTGAAAAAGCCATGGCTTGGTTTTCTGTGGAGCCTGCTGTGGGTGGCAAGATAGTGAGCATCCGGCAGAGCAAATCCGCTTAGATAGTCGTCAACATTCAGTTGGTAGAGTTGGCTGACCTACTTCTCTTCAGCTTTCAATTCTTCACCCGTCTTGCCGCCGTGTTTGCGGAGGAGACCGTCATATTTTACGAAATATATTAGAATTGTAACACAGTAGGCTGCAATATATAAGCGACAATCTAGGTTTAACACTCCATCTATTAATCAATGAGGCTTGTAGCCAAATAATTTTTTATGCTTTATCATCCTAGCAACTGACGAGGGCAGCTTTTTCTCCCACCCCTTCTTTCCCTTTTTAATTTCACCAAGAATATCTCTTGAAAATATAGACAGGTATCGACGAGCATACCCCTCAATTCCCAATATGTTTCGATTTACCCTAAGATAGGCAAAGAGTTGCTCTAGATGTGGCAAAACTTCAACATGATCAATGGTAATGGGTTCTTTTTTTTGTTTCTCTAACACCGGGTAAATAAAAAGCTTTAGATCATTCTTAAACAGTCTTCCGAAAGACTCTAGGATGCCGCCTTTCAAATGAGTGTAATATTTTTCATCAAAGACTTTGCGAAGTGCTGACACCCCCATAAGGACACCAATTGGTTTTTGTGTGTGACGAAAAAGAAAAGAAGCCAAACGGTAGTGAGTATCATAATTAGAAATCAAAACGGGGTATCCTAGGGTGCCCAGCAAGGCAGTTCGGTCCAAAAAGTCATGATAATCTATTTTACCCTTCTCATTCAGATTTTGGAGTGTCATTTCAAGAACCACCAGGGGCTTCTCGCCCTTTAGATTATATTCCATGTTGAATCGGGTCAGCGCGCATCTGATCATGTCGATAGGCACTTTCGTAACCGGACGAAAGCTGCCTCGGAGGATCAAGACAGCTCTCTTATGAAGCATTTCAGACGGCTGAACCACTTCTCCATTTCCCTTAAACATTGTCGCATCAGCAATCCCATGTTGGACAAGTTGCAAACTCATCAGGCGGTTATCCACACTCCGAAATGCCGGACCATTAAATTGAATCATGTCAATTTCAATGCGGTTGGCAGAAAGGGCATCCATCAATGACTGAATCAGTCTTTCTGGCTGATCGAAAAGCAGCATCGCTCCATAAACAAGGTTGACTCCGATTATCCCTAGAGCCTCCTGTTGCTGTATGTTCTCTTGATTAAGCATGCGCATATGAATGATGATATCCGATGGCTGTGCTTTTGCTCTGTGCTGGAAACGGATACCCATCCAACCATGCGAATCACTTTTTATGCGATAACTCATTGCCTTTACTGTATTGGCAAAACTAAAGAAACGAGTGCTATCACCACGTTCGGGTGCGAGTCGTTTGGAAAGCAGGTCAAATTCCCTTTGCAACATCTTCTCCAACCTTCGCTGACTTACGTAGCGTTGAGTTTTGCCGTAAATGACATCGCTAATAGTCATGTCGTAAGCTGACATGGTTTTTGCAATAGTACCGGAGGCTCCCCCCACCTTGAAAAACCAACGCGCTACTTCCTGCCCAGCCCCTATCTCTGAAAATGTGCCGTATAATTCGGTTGCTAAGTTGAGTGTAATGGCCTTCTGCCTCGTGGAGAGCGGGTTTTCTTTTCCTTGCATAAGATGGTTTAATTCAGAAGTAACAAGCTAAGAATTCTAACAAAATTGGTTATGATTACTATTCATTTCCCTTCAGCTTTCAATTCTGCACCCGTCTTGCCGCCATGTTTGAGGAGGATCTCAGTAGGCTCAAGGTGAACTGGAACGTTTCCCTTTTTGTTCTCAGAAGCCAGCATCACCTCCTTGACGATATTGTCGGAACCGGTGGAGTTCTGTGAGAGCATCACCACCATGTCCTTGCAGTTGTTTATTGCATCGACAATTTCCTCTGACCAAAGGGTTGCATCATCAACTTTAGCTTCATCAACTCAGACGGAGATGTCCGTGCTCCGTAAGATATGCACAACAGGCATGACCTTCTCCCAGTCAAACCTAGCGTAGCTAATGAAAACCTCTTCTCGCATGGAGAGCGAATTTTAACCACCGATCAGTTTTACGCAAGGTTGGGTAGTTGCCTTAAGATTTGTGTAGGTATTTGGTAAAAGATGAATTTCTGCTTTCACAAAATCCTGCAAAAGGCGAAATTGGGCTCTCTGTTTATTGAGTAGCAGTTGATTATACTGATTAGCACAAACCCCCAAGTAGTAATGGATAATACAGACAAACCCCCTGCGAAAATCAATCTGCCAGGTCGACTGGGCAATGAGGAAATGACGCTTCGAATGGATCCCAGAACCGATCCCAGGATGCTTGATGGACTGGTTGCTGTCGGACTGGATGGTCGAGGGGATGCTCCGCCGGTCACATTGGATTCGCCACCTGATCAACTCTTTGAGTTTATTTCAGGAATGGAGTTGTTCTTCCAAAAAGTTATTCAAGATTGCTTTTCCAACTTACCACCAGTGGATGGAGTGGTTAGCAGAATAGAAACAATAACCGGAAGCGACGGCAACGAGATCTCACTTTTCATCCATCACCCAGAGAAAATGGACGGGCCTTTACCATGTGTTTTTCACACCCATGGCGGCGGCATGGTAATTTTAAGTGCGGAATGTGATAACTTCGTGCGCTGGAGAAATGACCTCGCAGCGACCGGAATGGTTGTTGTTGGTGTTGAATTTAGAAACGGCGGCGGTGCGCTTGGTAACCATCCTTTCCCGGCCGGGCTAAATGATTGTGCGTCAGGACTGAACTGGGTCTTTGAAAACCGGAAAGAGCTGGGGGTCTCCCACATTGTAATATCCGGTGAATCAGGAGGAGGAAACCTCGCAATATCCACAACTATGAAGGCCAAGGAAGAGAGTTGGCTTGATCGAGTCGCAGGCGTATATGCGCAATGTCCTTATATATACGGATTGTATTCTGACCCGCCAAGCGAGCTTGGTTCACTGTTTGAAAACAACGGCTACATGTTTGATGTCGATTCCATGGCAATCCTGGCAAAACTTTATGATCCTGACGGTAAGAACTCCAGGAATCCCCTCGCCTGGCCCTATCATGCGTCAGTTGAGGAACTCGCAGGGCTTCCTCCCCATGTTATTTCCCTTAATGAACTGGATCCTCTAAGAGATGAAGGTTTTCTCTTTCATCAAAAACTCCTGAAAGCCGGGGGATCTTCAGTATGCAGGACATTAAACGGAACCTGCCATGCAGCTGACATTCTCTTTATCAAGAATATACCGGACATATATGATTCAACCATTCGCGACATCAGAGGCTTTGCGGGTAAGTTATCGGAGCAACATTAGATCTTGGTAAAGTACATTAAAACTCCTGAAACTGGTCACCGAGACTCAGACTAGGAACTGATTCGGAATCAAACCGGAGGCATGACGCGGTTTTGCATATAGGCGCTACTCCTTTGCTCAAGAAGCATTGAAACCTGAAAGGAAATGAAAGCTGAATCGAGCTGGGCATTCACGCTCATTGAACTACTGGTGGTGATTGCCATTATTGCCATCTTGGCCGCCTTGTTGCTGCCGGCTCTGGCCAAAGCCAAGGAACAGGCTAAATTGGCAAAATGCACCAGTAACGAAAAGCAGATCGCAATTGCATATATGCTTTATGCTGATGATCACGATGGCTTTTTACCCGTTTCAGGAACGGAGGTTCCGGTGGGGTCGGGATGGGTGGCGCCGAGTCGCTGGTTTCTGGAAATCTCGCGCTACATCGGCAACAAGAGCGGTCATTATACCGATCTAGTGAGTGGCAATAAAGTAGTTGCCTGCCCATCAGCGCGGCTAGGTGCCGATGTCATTCCCGAATCGGTTCCCGGCTATCAAGGCTATGGTGGTTACGGACATAACTATGCTTACCTTGGTTACACTCAAGCAGATCATCAGAAATTAAGCCGTATTTCCAAACCTGTGGAGACTTGTATGAATGGAGATGGACTTGATCCCAACAATCGTCTTAATTGGTGGAATTACGGTTATCTGTATCCGCCCAGCTCGCTACGAACACGTGGCTCGGGTTACGAATATGTTCGCCATGGTAAAGGCGGGAACTACGCTTGGGCTGATGGACATGTCAACATGACTACTTGGGAAGTTATGTCTACCGGGAAAAATGGCAAAATTGATTGGTATTATATGCCAACACCTTCATCCGTTCCCCGCCCCAAATAAGACTCAATGAAAAACCTCCTACTCACAACAATCGCAGCCGTGCTTTTGGTGGGGCGTTTGGCTAAAGTCCGTCATGCACTTTGCTGAACTCCGGGCCGCACTTGGCCAAGCGACCCTTCTTTGTGCCGCGCTTGGCCTGTTTGTCTCACTGTCTTCGTCGGTTGCGCAGGAGTTGCCCTCCGCGGAGCCGTTGGATGCCAAGAGTCTGGCCAAGCGCATACGTAAATCAATCGTGGTGCTGACGCAGATCGGCCGTGACGACGAGGAGGCGGGCGTCGGCACCGGTTTCGTGGTTTCCAGTGATGGACTAATTGCCACGAGTCTGCATGTTGTCGGTGAAGGGCGACCTTTACATGTGCGCCTGGCCAACGGCGAGGAAGTTAAGGTGACGTCCGTTCATGCGTGGGATCGCATGCTTGATCTGGCTGTGTTGCGTGTCGACAAAACCGGCCTGCCGGCGCTGCCGCTTGGCGACTCGTCAGCGCTTGGTCAAGGCTCGTCAGTGGTGGCGATGGGCACACCGCACGGTCTCGATTTCAGTTTTGTGCAAGGAGTGGTCTCGGCGCGGCGCACACTCGACGGCGTGGAGATGATTCAACTAGCCGTGCCAATTGAGCCCGGTAACAGCGGCGGGCCGATGCTCGACCTTCACGGCCGTGTGCACGGTGTGATCACCATGAAGTCGCTCGTCACCGAAAATCTCGGTTTTGCCGTGCCGGCAAATTTACTCAAGCCGCTGCTGGAAAAACCCAACCCGGTGCCGATCGAGCGCTGGATGACCATCGGCATGCTCAACCCGAAGGAGTGGACGCCGGTGTTCGGCGGCCACTGGCGGAGAAAAGGCGGGAGTATTCACGTCAGTCATGCGGGGGAAAGTTTTGGTGGCCGCTCATTGTGTCTCTCGACGAGCGCCGTGCCAGAGACGCCGTTCGAGTTGTCGGTACAGGTTAAGCTTGAGAACGAAGCCGGAGCTGCCGGCTTGGTGTGGGCATCCGATGGCGAGAACAAGCATTACGGCTTTTACCCCACCGCCGGGCAGATGCGGCTGACACGTTTCGACGGGGCGAATGTGTTTTCATGGACCATTCTTGACGAGCAACTCACCCGCCACTATTTGCCGGGGGATTGGAACACACTCAAGCTGCGGCATGAAGGGAATCGCTTTTACTGCCACGTGAATGGGCACCTGATTTTCGAGTCGGGCGACCGTGGGCTCCAAGGCGGGAAAGTCGGCTTGGCCAAGTTCCGCAACACGGTGGCGACTTTCCGCAACTTTCGGCTGGGCAAACAGGTCAACGACGAAACGACACCAATTGTCGAATCGCTTGGCCAGGCGCTGATCGCCGAGGCGCAAACCAACGGCGGGCAATTTAAGGAAAGGACGCTGGCCGACGCACGCAAACAGCCGGGTCAGGCACTGCGGCATTTGGATCAGGAAGCCAAACGGATGGAGGAGCAGGCTGCACGCCTGCGTCTCGCCTCTGTACGGCTACATGGGCGCTTGATTCGCGACCAGTTGGCTGCGTTGTTTGAGAACGACGACGAAGGAGTCGACCTGTTTCGCGCCTCGCTGTTGATCGCCAAAATCGACGATCCCGATGTGGATGTCGACTACTACGAACAGCAGTTAAAAAACATGACTTCGGAAGTAAGGGGCAAGTTCACCAATGACGATGACGACGCAGCAAAGCTGAAAACGCTGATCTCTTATTTGTTCGAGGAGAACGGCTATCACGGCAGCCGGCAGGACTACTACAATAAGGCCAACAGCTACATGAACCGTGTGCTTGATGATCGCGAAGGGCTGCCGATCACATTATCGGTACTGGTGATGGAGTTGGCAGCCGGGTGCGGGATCGACGGCGTGGTCGGCGTCGGTGCGCCCGGGCATTTCATTATCAAGCACGTCATCGATGAGAAGGAACAGTTCATTGATCCGTTCGATGGTGGCAAATATTTGAGTCAAGCTGATATGGAGGACCTGGTACGTGCCAACACCGGTCGTTCCTTCGTGCCGGAGTACCTGGCCAAGTCAAACGAGCGCGATATCGTACTGCGGATGCTACGAAACCTGATGGGCGCAGCGCAGGAGAGCAATCCGCCGGCGGAGCTGCTGCGCTACGTGGAGACAGTGGTAGCGTTGCAGCCTGACTCCGCATTCGATCGCTGGAGCCGCGCGGTTCTGCTCATCCAAAACCGACAATTCGGTGCAGCAAAGAAAGATCTCGAATGGTTGCTGCAAGCCAAGCCAACCGGCGTCGATCTCGGGCGTGTGCTGGAGATTTATCAGTCGCTTCAGTGACAACTATGCGATGCCCTCAGTTTAAGCTTTTTTATCTTATGGGTTACCGTGTTGTGGCGGAGGCATTTAGGCGAAGGTTGGCAAAGGTGTTTGAACAGTCTCGAGTCCTATTAGGAGGGCCGCCATTTCCCTTCTCAATCACAACTGATTCACGTTAATAGTCCCATATTACATGATTACTGTGGACTTGCAGTTCCCTTGGTTTTTGGTGATGCTCTCCCCGAAGAGTTTACCTTATTGATCATCAGTTATGAAAACTATTCAACGTTCTATTATGGGTTTGTTCGCCGCTTCGCTGGCGACCATTTTCGTTTTAACAACAGACGCGGCTCCCTATCAAAATGGGGATGTCAAACTCCAGTCCATCGGGCCGCTGGCCACCGGGCCGGATGGAGTTTTGTTTGTCTCAGATCCTAAGGCAGCTTGCATCATCGCCATCAAGACCGCGGTCAAGCCGAGCGACAACACCTCCGGCAATTTCAAGGTCGAAGGCTTGAACGCCAAGGTGGCGGCTGTCCTGGGTGCGTCGGTGGATCAAGTTCGGATCATTGACCTTGCAGTGGATGCCAGTTCGCAGACGGCTTATTTGTCCGTCATACGTGGACAGGGTGCCAGCGCCAACGCGGCCGTTGTGTCAGTCCGTCCCAGTGGGGAGATTCATGTTTTGTCTCTCAAGAATGTTCAGCATGCCGTTGCGGAACTGTCAAACGCCCCCGCCGATCAAGAAACAGGAACAGGTCGCCGACGCAGGAATCAGCGGATGGAGTCCATCACGGATATTGCCTTTGTCAAGGGCAAGTTGATTGTTGCGGGACTATCTAATGAAGAGTTTTCATCGACGCTGCGTACCATTCCTTTTCCCTTTGAAGGTTCACAGAAGGGGACGGGAGTGAGAATTTTTCACGGGGCACATGGCCGTTATGAAACGTCCTCACCCGTCCGCACGTTCGTCAGCTACGACATCGGTGGCGATCCTTATATTCTCGCCGCCTACACTTGTACGCCACTCGTAAAAATCCCGATAGTGGAGTTGAAGCCGGGCTCAAATGTCGTTGGGGAAACCATTGCGGAACTGGGTAACCGAAACCGCCCGCTCGACATGATTGTCTACAAGAAGAACGGCAAGCAGTACCTGCTGATGGCCAATAGCAGCCGCGGAGTGATGAAAATCACCACGGAGAAACTTGGGAACTACAAGGGCATCACCGAAAAAGTGTCAGGAGGCGGAACAGAAGGAGTACCCTATGAAACAGTTTCAGACTGGACGGAAGTACACCAATTGGCCGAGTTAGACAGCCAACATGCATTGGTGGTAAGGGGTGTGGATGGTGACAACCTGAACCTTGAGGCCGTCCGACTCCCGTAATGCCTCTTCGGCACGATTTCGCGACAGCGATTTGTCCATTCATTCTGGTTTTGCAGCTTGGCTGTGCCAAGCCCACACAAGATGAGGCTACGGAAACCAAGGAGGTGTCCGGCGAGATCCGCTTGGCCAAGCGATCCGCCATGCCAAGCCAAACGGTGTTTGAAGTCGATCTGCCCCAAGCACTGGCCGATGGCTTGGCAAACTCGGGAGTGTTGGAACCGGCAGACTGGAAAAAGGTATTTCACATCCATGCCGAAACCGCAAATGGCTTCGATTGGAGGGAACTTCCGCCCGTTCAAGGCTCCTATCGGCTCACGAATAACCGGCTGGTTTTCGAGTCGCTATTCCCCCTGCAGGCCGGGGTCAATTATCATGCCGTTTTCAATCTCTCAAAGGCCAAGCAACTCATAGGCGGGAAAACGGCTGACCGCTTGGCGGAGATGAAGCATTCCGATGTCATCGAGGCGACCCTTCGGCTTGAGAGGCCAAGGGCCAAGCCCGAGACAATCGTAAGCCAAGTTTACCCGACGGCAAATTCGCTGCCCGAGAATCTACTCAAATTCTATCTGCATTTTTCTGCGCCGATGAGTCAAGGTAAAGTTTACAACCACATCCACCTGCTCAATGCGCGGAACGAAAAAATTGATCTTCCGTTCTTGGAGTTGGACGAGGAACTGTGGAACCCGGACGGCACACGGCTCACCATCCTGTTTGACCCCGGGCGCATCAAGAGCGGCCTGCTGCCTCGCGAACAAGACGGGCCGGTGTTGCGGGAAGGCAACTCTTACACACTGAAAATCGACGCGACCTGGACGGATGCAAATGGCGCGCCGCTCAAGCACGGCTTCACAAAGTTTTTTGTCGTGACCGCCCCGGACGTGCAAATGCCATCCCCGGCCCAATGGAAAATCACCGCCCCGGACGCTGGCTCAACAAACCCGTTAACGCTCGATTTTCCCGAACCGTTGGACCACGCACTACTCCAGCGTCTAGTATGGGTTGAGGACGCCGGGAATCGTGCCGTGGAGGGCCAGGTTCACGTCGGGGACGACGAGAGGCAATGGGCGTTCGTCCTGGGCAAAGCATGGAAAGTTGGCGACTACCAGATAATGATCGGGACAAGTCTTGAGGATCTTGCCGGAAACAATGTCTCGCGACCGTTCGAAGTCGACCGGGTTCAGCGCCCTGAAGATGAGTTTATTCCTAACTACGTCACGCTTGATTTCAAAATCAGAAACTGACCACATAGCTAACGAATGATTTTCGATCTGCACATGTCAGCTTCCATTTGCGATGAAGACTCATTCCATGCTGCCCGGGAGAGACATCAGGCTGCGACTTACCCAATATGAAAAAACTGGACAGACTGATCGCCCGTTATGAGGAGTTTCATCAGGACAAGACGAACCGGTTCGTTCACTTCGTCTGCGTGCCGCTGATTGCGCTGAGCCTCGTTGGGCTGCTTTGGTGCATCAAAATTCCTACCACGCTCGGCGACGAGCTTTCGTTCACGCTGAACGCCGGGGCTGTCTTCATTGGCTTGGCCTCGGTTTATTATTTGTTCCTGTCGCTTGGCAGCCTGCTGGGGATGCTGTACTTCGGCCTGGCCGCGAGTCTCCTGTGTATCAGCGTTGAGGCGAGCCCGCTACCGCTGTTTGCTGTGTCGCTGACGGTGTTTGTGCTGGCTTGGGCCGGGCAGTTCGTTGGGCACGGGATTGAGGGGAAGAAACCGGCGTTCACGGAGGACATTCAGTTTCTGCTGGTCAGCCCTGCCTGGCTGCTCGATGCGCTTTACCGGAAACCAGCACTTACTGTGTTGACTGCAATGATTGTCGGAGGCGGGACGTTTGGCTTGGCCGATCGGTTGTTTGCGATGAAGCCGAAGATCGGTTTTTCCGACGCACTGGGCCAAGCGACGAAGTACGATGTGCAGATTATCCGCGACGAGTGGGGCATCCCGCACATTCTCGGCAAGACGGACGCCGACACGGCACACGGCCTGGCCTATGCCCATGCCGAGGACGATTTCGCGACGATTCAGGATGTGTTCCTCGCTGTGCGAGGGAAGCTGGCCTCCGAGGAGGGACTGGCGATGGCGGCGAACGACTATTACGTGCGCTTGATCCGGCTGTGGGATGGCTTGGACGAAAAATACGACACGCTCGATCCCAAGTTCCGGGCCATCTGCCAAGCCTACACCGACGGCCTGAACCTCTATGCCAGCCGGCACCCGGAGAAACTGAAACGAAACATTTGGCCGGCCAAGCCGCAGGATCTTATTGCGGGCTCCATCCACAAGCTGCCGATGATGTTTGGGTTGCATCACGCTCTTGCGCGGCTCATGGCGGACGCCGAAAAGCCGCCGTCTGTGGCCAGCGTACTGAACCCCGACCAGCTTCCAATTGGTTCAAACTTCATCGCCGTCGGTCCAATCCGTTCTGCCGATCAAGCCACGCGCGTTTGCATCAACTCGCACCAGCCGTGGACCGGCCCGGTGGCTTGGTATGAGGCGCATTTGATCAGCGAGGAGGGGCAAAATATCTACGGTGGCCTGTTCCCCGGTTCGCCGGTCATCTTCCTTGGCCACAACGAGAACATCGCCTGGGGACACACGGTCAACCAGCCGGATCTTGTTGACGTCTTCAAACTCGAACTTAATCCAGAAAACAAAAACCAGTACAAGGTCGATGGCGAATGGCTCGGGTTGGAACGGAGCCTGGCCCCACTTGAGGTTCGGCTTTGGCGGGACTTTCGTTGGACGGTTAACCGCGAGGTTCTTTACTCGATTTACGGCCCGGCGATGCGTGTTAATGATGAGGTTTTTGCGATTCGCTACGCTGGCATCGGCGAATTCCGGCAGATCGAACAATGGTACCGCATGGGCCGTGCGCAGAACTTCGATGAATTCAAGGACGCCATGCGCATCCACGCGTTGGCGATGTTCAACACCGGCTACGGCGACCGCGACGGGAACATTTTTTACGCGTATAACGCCCTGCTGCCGGAGCGCGTCGAAGGCCATGATTGGAGTGGCACTGTCTCCGGCAACACCCGCGATACTCTGTGGACGGAGTACCGGCCGTTCGACGAACTGCCGATCGTCGAGAACCCAAAATCAGGGTTCATCCAAAACTGCAACAGCGATCCGTTCCAAACGAGCCTTGGCGCGGACAACCCGGACGAGGCGGCGTTTTCGGAAAATTACGGCATCGAAAAAAGGATGACCAACCGCGCCCGCCGAGCCGTTGAACTGTACGGCGGCGATGAGTCGATCACTCACGAGGAATTTTTCCGTTACAAATACGACAAGCTGTACTCGGAAAAATCGGAACTGCGGCTGCGAATCGCCGCGTTCGCCGAAGCGCAGGCTGGTAACAGCGAGTTGAAAGAGGAGATCGAGTTGCTGCGCCGCTGGGACGGCGGGACAACGAAAAACAACAGCTCCGCCGCGCTCGCGCTGTTGACCGATCGGCCGGGGTCGAACTCAGCCAAGGGGAATCGCGGGCACGAAAAAACCGTCGAGCAACTCCGTCAAGCTTCGGCGGATTTGCGCAAACACTTTGGCCGGATCGACGTCGAGTGGGGCAAGGTCAACCGCCTCGTTCGCGGAGACAAAAACCTCCCGCTCGGCGGTGGCCCCGACACGCTGCGCGCCATCTACGGGCGACCGCAGGAAGACGGCACGCTCGCCGGGCAGGCCGGCGACTGCTTCTTCCAGTTCGTCGAGTGGGACAAGGACGGCCAACTTAACGCCTGGGCGATGAACCAGTTTGGCAGCAACCCCGGCAACCCTGGCTCGCTGCATCACAGCGACCAAGCGCCTCTGTTTGCGGAGGAAAAGCTGAGAAAAGTGCCGTTCACCCGCGAGGAAGTGCTGGCCAAGGCCAAGCGCACCTACCGCCCCTGAGATAAGCGCGCGGTCACTTTTTGGCGGAGGGCAGGGTGGCGGCGTAGGCATCGAAGCCGGCGCGCACCACCGGGGTGGCCTGCTTCAGCGCTTGGCCAAGTAGGCCGGAGCGCGGGTCGTGTCCCGCCTCGTGCAACAGGCTCGCTGCCTGCGCGGCCACCGCTTGGTCATACGGCTTGATCGCCGCGATGACTTTGCCCAAGTCGCCCTTGGCCCGGCGGATTTCCCGCTGCGCGTATTCTCTTGGCGAGGTGTGTTGGCCATCGCTATCGGCGTCGATCCAAATCGGGTTGGTGGCTCCCTGCACGCGAGGGACGTGCCGTTTCCACTTTGGCTGATACGACCGGGGGATGTCCCAAAACGGCGCGTCGATGCCCGGGCCGGTGGCGATGGCGACCAGATGCAAATCGTAAGTCGGCTTGGCCAAGCGCCACGATACGTTCGACTTGACGATCGCCGCGCCGGTCGTGATCTCGCGCTGCCGGATGCGTTGGCCGTTGGCGAACAACTCGACCCGATCCGCCCGCACCCACGACGGGCCGAGCACTTTCACATTCACTTCAAACGTGTCGCCCAGTCCGGTGGCGAGATCGCCGACGGTGTATTTTTTCTCGACGGTCATTTGGGTCAGCAACCCCATGCTCACGTAGGCGCGCATTGAGCGGAAACTTTCGCACGCACGCGTCACGTCGATATTGGCCGGGGCGTCGTCGGGACACACGACGTAAGTGCGCGCCTGGCCGAGGATGAAACGGCTCACGTCGTGCGTGTCGCTCGAGCCGATCGCGGCGATGCGGGTGCCGTGGTTCAACATGGCAAACCAGTCGTGATACAGCAGCATGATGTCCGACTGCATCGCGGCTGAGGTGACGACTTCCAGCGCGTCGAACGTGTACGGCTCGCCGTCGAGGTGCGCGCCGCTCACGGGGTTGAAATGCTCCGGACCAAGCGGCGTGAAACTTGTGTGGTCATCTCGCGGATGGTTGAGCGTGATGACGCGCACGCCTGGCAGGGCTCGCATCGCCTGCATCAACTGCGCCCAGTCGCTAAGCTCGTGGTTGGGGAGCGGGCTGTTCGGCTCGATGGGGAAGGCGTTGAAGTGAGCGGTCTTTGTGGTGACTTCGTTGCCGATAACGGTGGTGAAGTGTTGCGATGTCTTCTTCTTGATGGCGGCCGGTTGATAATCGGCGTGATGATTGTGGTCGGTGGACACCGCCAACTCGATGCCCTCGCCGGCGATCGTGAGCATGCGTTCTTCGACGGTGGAATCGCCGTGGCCGCTGAAGGTCAGCGTGTGGATGTGCGTGTCGCACGCCACGAGATTTGGCGTCGGGACTTCGCGGCGAATTTCAAGTGGCACGACCGCCGTTTCGCCGGCGGCGACGGTGACCTGTTTTTGTGCCACGCTGTACTCGAACCCGCGCGAGGCGTAGACGGTGTAGCGGCCCGGCAACACGCCGAGTCGAGCCGAGCCGTCGCCCGTGTACGCGACGCCGGGCCGCAACGCGAGCGAGGCTGCCTGCCCGGAATGCAGCGCGGCGAGATGGCCTTTTTCATCGGTGACGGTGATGCGGCACGGGATGGCGTCGTGGACGCTCACCTCGAGCCACGCTTGGCCAAGCGCCGTTTTGCGCGGCCCTGGCGCGATCCAAAAATCGCCCACCTCGATGTCGTCGGTCGCCTTGGGCGCGACGATGGAGAGCTTGTTTGCGCCGTCGCGAAGCAGGCCTTTCGCGATCGGAAGATCGTGCACCAACCGCGTGTCGATGGTGGCCAGGCGGCCGAGTCGTCGGTCGTTGAGCAGCACGGCCCACGAGTATTTCACCTGCCATTGGCCCAGGAACAGCGTGTGCGGTGTTTCGTTTTTCCTGGCCTCGAACGTCAGGTCCAGCCGGCGGCCATGCGGCGTGCGGCCCTCGAACTCCTGCCACTCGGGGAAGCCCGGTGTGCCGAGGTGATGCGTGCCAGCGTCGATTACAACCGGCTCGGCCGCTGCCGCCTGGCCAAGCGCGGCAACGCAGCAAAGGAATCCCAAAAAACGCAGCCTACTCATCGGCGGCGAAGAGGTTGTGGCTTGGCCATGCGGTGACGGCATCGGCGGCCTTGTGGACGAGCGGATCGATTTTTGAGGAGGGATTTTTGCCGTCGGCCGTTTGGTTTGTATTGAACAGCACCGACCAGCAGAGGCCGTCGTGCCGCAGCACGAGAATCGTTGAGGTGCCGGATAATCCGCCGGTGTGCCAGCGGTTGGTTTTTCCGTTTTTTACCGGGCGCACCGACCAGCCGCAGCCGTAGTGCGTGGCGTCCGGCTTGCCCTCTTCGTCGTTGCCGAAATGGCCCTTGGCCGGACGCTCGATCATGGTCGCGATGGTTTCCTTTTTCAGGATGCCGGACTGTTCGAAGCGGTCCACCGCCGAGCCGAACCGCACGAGGTCAGGCGCCGAGGCGATCCAGCCGCCGAGCGAGTCGAAACTCTCGATCGACCAGGCGCCGTACGGCCAACTGACTTTCGCGCCGATGGCGTCGCCGGTGACGGCGATGCCGAGGAGGTCGCCGACGGGATAATATTTCACCTCATTTTCGGCGCGGTCGCGGAGGAGCGTTTTGCCGAGGCGCATCGATTCTATGCCGAGTGGCTTGAGGAACTCGTTCATCATGTAGTCGCCGTAAGCTTGGCCGGTGAGTTGCTCGATCACGCGGCCGAGCAGGCAGTAGCCGAGGTTCGAGTACACGTAGCGTTGGCCGGGGTCGAAGTCCAGTTGCCATCCCATCATGAAGCG
>Ga0233433_10001509_pt1 | contig 22001 bp, 20 predicted proteins | sample SI_122_August201_5_FD_179868 | JGI IMG/M metagenome (GOLD analysis project Ga0233433, IMG submission 179868) | Seawater microbial communities from Saanich Inlet, British Columbia, Canada - SI_122_August2016_100_MG | ecosystem: Environmental > Aquatic > Marine > Inlet | place: Canada: British...
CGTTTTTCAAATTCTTCAACAAATTCACTGGACCTTCGGAGCTTGGAAACCAAATATGCAAGGCAAGATCGCGGTCATCGGCGCCACGGGTTCTGAGATCGGTCGCCGGAATCCCCATATCGACCCGCCAACGCCAAGTCAGCGTCCTGGCCCGGCTTTCGGGGCCCGAGAGTTCGCGAAACAGGAACGATGCACCCATATCGCTATCGACGGAAATCTCATTGCCTTTGACTTCGAAACGCGTCGGCGCCGTGCCGGGCACATCAAACGCCATCCAAATCGCGCCGGCACGGGCGGTTGCCACTAAGGGCGCGGCACAAAGCAGACCGAGCGCGATGAGTGGCAGAACGAGCGTAAACTTGAATTTCAATTCGGGAGACTCCTACGGGCTTAATGTATCCGCATAGGCTCTACAGAAGTTATTAATAAAAGCGAAATCAAATCGCCGTCAATTTTCCGAGATCGCTCCGAAAATTCATCCGCCGACAGCTTCGATCAAACATCAATGACAACATCAGTCTTCGGCCGTGCCGAGCAGATCAACACCTCGTCGTCGCCTGGCGGCGGCACCACGTCATCGTGCAGATAAGCGGTCTCGCCTTCCAAGACCGTCGACAAGCAGGTGTGGCACATGCCAGCCCGGCAGATGAAATCCTGATCAACGCCATTGGCCTCGGCCAAATCCAAAATGGTGCCCGACGCCGGTGTCCAGGTGGCGCTCACACCTGATTGGCGAAATTCGACCTGAAAACTGGTATCGGCAGCGAGGCCCATGTCGGCAGCGGCGCTTTCCGCGGTCACCGGTGGCTTTTCTTTCAACTCACATGCGGTACCGAAGAACTCGTAGAAAATTTGCAGCTCGTCGACGCCCCATTCGATCAGGCCGTTGTACATGGATTTCATGAACGGCGTTGAGCCGCACAAATAAAACATCGGCCGGGTATCGGGCAGCAATTCTTTCAACAGATCAGATGTGACATGACCTTCCGTGTCGTAGTCCGTACCCGCCACATCGCCGGCGCCGGGTTGGCTGTAGCAGACATGGGCGCGGATATTGTCGTGGGCGGCGGCAATAACCCGAATTTCCGGCCCGAATGCATGTTCAGCGCCGCTGCGCACGCCGTGCACATACCAAACGTCGCGGGTTGTGTCGGCGGCGGCGATGGCTTGCAGCATGGAAAACATCGGCGTGCAGCCGATGCCCCCGGACAACAGCACCACCGAACCCTTGCCTTCCGGGCGGACAACGAAATCTCCGGCGGGCGCGCGCACCTGCAATTCAGTGCCGACCTCAACATGGTCATGGAAAAAATTCGATGACACGCCCGGCAGCGCGTCGGGCGCATCGGGCGGTGCCAATTCGCGTCTGATCGATAGCCGATAATGATCTTGGTCGGCGGCGGCTTCGGAGATCGTGTAGGTCCGAATAACCGGCGTCATCCGGCCAGGCACCTGCAGCGAAAACCCGAGATACTGCCCGGCGTGGTGCGGCGCAATGGCGCCGCCGTCCTGAGGCACCAGATAAAACGACGTGACCGTATCGCTTTCCGGTTCTTTTCGATCGACGACGAAGGCCCGATAGCCTTCCCATGCACCGTCTTGGGTCATCAAACTTTCCCTACCGATATCAAGAGCCGTCATATGTGACCCGGATCAAGCCGGCTGACAAGACTTGGCGTGCGCATGGGGGGTTTCATGGTTGAGCTGTGATTGTTAGGCTTATCGGCTGATCATCAACCGGTTTTGCGTAATTTCATGAACCGACAATTTCAAGACCGACCACCCAAACGCCGGCGGCCAGCGAAACATCGTCCGCGCGCCGTGACCAACAAGGCCTGGGAACAGTTCGTCGAGTGGTGCCAGTCGAGAGGCCTGAACCCGGTGCCGGCAAACCCGTGGACGGTCGCGGCATTCGCGCGCTGGAGTGAAAGCACCCATCGACCGGCGGCAATCCGGAAGTTGGTTGCCGGTATCGCCCAGATTCATGAAGGGAAAACTCGCAAACGCCTTGAACGCCATCCCTTGGTTGAGCGCACACTGGCGATGATCGATGCCAAGGCCGAGGCCGCTAAAAGCAGTTCCAAACTGTTTGAGGATGATGATTTTCTGGACGACGAAAAACCAAAGGCAAACCGAAAGGCCGCCAAACCGAAGGTCCAGAAAACACTCGCAACGAAGCGCAAAGCGTCAGGTCCAGGGGGCCTTAGCGCTCAACCTCGACTGGTCTCGCGCCGTAAATTGAAACGTTGAGACATTTGCGGCGTGGCCATTGATTTTTCATGCGTAATTAATTTTTGATGTCGTCGGCCGCCGCTCTGAGGCGTGCCCAAGATCCGCGCACGGACGATTCCGTATTCGGCGCACTCGGCGCGCCGACACCATTGCCACTGGCTTCTTCCAACGCCCCCGCCGCAGCGCCAATTTCCGGATAACCAAACAAAGCACGGGAACCCGCTAGGACATGGGCACGTTCTTCCAGCGTGCTCAAAGCAGCCGCCCGATCAGCGTCGATATCTGCGGCATCAAATTCAGCATCTGCGGCATCAAATTCAGCCATTCCTTCGGCCAGCGCGCCGAGGCGCTTGACCAACTCGTCTGCGAAGGCCTGGCGGAGCTGATCGAGCTTGGCGTCGAAGCCGGCATCGTTGCTATTGGTCTTATCGTTCATGCGCGCCTCAATTAATCCTTCAACACGACTTTGCGGGTCAATTCGAAACGGCTGGTGGGCCGGTTTGGATCATGCCGCTCCAAGACCACGTGGCCTGTATACGTCCCGGCGGGCCAGAATAATCCCTTCTTCTTTCGACCCGCGAAGATGATGCGACGCGCTTGGCTTTTCGGCAAGACATTGGCGCGTTCGGTGATCTTTGCGGCGTCCGGCCCGGTGATTGTCATGGTCAAACGATCGCCGGCACGGACCCAAAAAATATCCGCCCAAAAAACCAATGCCGGTGACCGCCGTGACAATGCCGGCGCCTTATAAAGACCTTTGCGGACCGCGGAAACTTTCGGCTTGGTCGGCGCGAAGCCGGCATTGTAGATGGCGCTCAGAGGCGCTGTCAGTTGCTGAAGGACCGGTGCCGTCCAAAGTGCAGCGGCGCCTAAGCCACAGGCAGATGTCTTTTCCAAACCCAGAAACGGGTCAACCACCTTACCTTGATGGCGCACAGATAAATGGACATGTGGAAACTCAGCCATGCCCGAATGGCCGACATACCCCAACCGATCGCCAGCCCTGACGGCCTGTCCTTTGGTCAAGGCGATGGAACCTTTTCGCAAATGGCAATATTGCGTTTGCCAGCCCCCCGGATGATCAACAACCACGCCATTGCCGCAATAACGCTTACGGCCGGTCTTGCGAAACTCAGGCGTCGGTGGTTGGTCGGCCATGCCGTCGCGAAAGGCTTTCACGGTGCCGGATGCCGCCGCGATCACGGGCATGCCGTCTTCCATCGCCCGGAGGTCGCGAATCGCGATATCAATTCCCTTGTGGCCATTATAACTATGTCGCTGACAAAGGTAATCCTTGACGCCTTTTGACGGATCCAAATCAACCAGGTTGACCAACCAGCAATCCGTGCCCAAACGGCAATCTATGGGAAGCCCAAGCCTCAATGGTGCCGGCTCGCTTCCTTCGCTCGTGGCGGCAAACAAAAATACCGCGGACACAAGGGCTCCACTGGTTTTCTTCAAAAACCTATTGAAGCGGCATGGGTAGCTAGAAAATCGAACCATATTAGATGACATAGCAATTTCACGAGGCGGCGTCTTCACGAAATCTGTCGGGGGTTTCTGGCAGTGCAATAAAGTTTTCATCAGCTCTATTGCTGCCCCCTTGGCTTCCTTTTATATATTGCATTGCAATAATCTTGTTGCGCCGCAATACTGACGCACGAATAATTATTATAAAGGACACCGACATGGATCAGGTCGTGAACTCAAATGATATGCTGCACGGCTATTATTTTGAAGATTTGGAAGAAGGCATGGTTGATGTCTTCGCGAAAACCATTACCGACGCGGACATCATCACCTTCGCTGGTATTTCCGGTGACACCAATCCGGTCCATTTGAACCATGAGTTCGCTGCCGAAACCATTTTCGAGGGCCGGATCGCTCACGGCATGCTGACCGCCAGCTTCATTTCCACGGTCATCGGCACCAAAATGCCTGGCCCGGGCTGCATTTATGTCAGCCAGAATTTGCGTTTCAAAGCGCCGGTACGCTCCGGCGACACGGTGACCGCGACCTGCACGGTCACCAAGTTGATCCCGGAAAAACGTTTTATTGAACTGAAAACCGTTTGCACCGTTGCCGGTAAACCGGTGGTCGATGGCGAGGCCACGATCATGGTGCCGACGCGCCTCCCCTGAATTTAAAGACCCTCCCAATTCGCAGGGGCGCCCGTCACGCGGGCGCCCTTGTTTTTTGGGCATTTGGCGGGCACCTTGTGCCGCCATGCGTATCTACAGACATTACAAAACCTTGCCTGAAGAGGCCCGCGGCGCCGCCATCGCGGTGGGAAACTTCGACGGTGTGCACCTGGGCCATCAAGCAGTGATCGGCGAAGCCGGTCGGATTGCCGAAGGGGCCGGCATTCCATGGGCCGTGCTAACCTTCGAGCCGCACCCCAGGCGGGTCTTCCAGCCCGATCAGCCGCCATTTCGCCTGACCCCTTTCCGAGCCAAGGCCCGGGCCCTGGAAGCCATGGGCGTCGATACGATGATCGTCCAGCGTTTCAACCGCGAGTTTTCCCAACGTCCGGCGGAAGATTTTGTCGCCGAAGTCCTGGTGGACGGCTTCGGCGCGCGCCATGTCGTTGCCGGCTACGATTTTGTCTTCGGCCACAACCGTGGCGGCAACTGTGAAATGCTGCTGGGTATGGGTCAAAAATTGGGTTTTGGCTTCACCGCCGTCAGCGCCGTTGAGAGCGAGGGCGGCGAGATTTATTCGTCGACAGGTATTCGCGCCTGCCTTGCCGAAGGTAACGTGCGTGGCGCGGCCGCAATCCTCGGCCGCCCCTTCGCCATTGAGGGTCGCGTCGCGACCGGCGACCAGCGTGGACGAACCATCGGTTTTCCCACGCTCAACCTGCACTTGGGCAGCGTCGTTCGCCCGAAGCTCGGCGTTTATGCCGTACGGGTCGGCCTTGCTGACGGCGAGTCCAACAACCCGGAACTCGTGTGGCGCGATGGCGTGGCCAATGTCGGCAAGCGTCCGACCTTCGGTGGTGAAGACGTTATTTTAGAGGCCCATTTGATGGATTTTGATGATGATCTTTACGGGCAACTGATCGTCGTCAATTTGATCGAACACATCCGTGCCGAAAAGAAGTTTGACGGATTGGATGCATTGAGGGCACAAATCGCCGCCGACACTGAGGAAGCCCGCACTATTCTGGCCGCCGAGCCCGCTTAAACCTACTTTCAGCCGAGACCGCAAAGATCCGCCATGACCCAGGACTACAAATCAACCGTCTATCTGCCGAAGACCGATTTTCCCATGAAAGCCGGCCTGCCGAGGCGCGAGCCCGAGATGCTGAAGCGTTGGGCAGACACGAACCTTTACCAGCGCCAGCGCGAAGCCTCAGCAGGCCGCGAGAAATTCATCCTTCATGACGGCCCGCCCTACGCCAACGGGCATCTGCACATCGGCCATGCACTGAACAAGATTCTCAAGGACGTCGTCGTCCGCACCCATCAGATGTTGGGCAAGGATTCCAATTACGTTCCCGGCTGGGATTGCCACGGTTTGCCCATCGAATGGAAGATCGAAGAAAAGTACCGCAAAAAGAAAAAAGACAAGGACGCTGTACCCGTTGTCGAGTTTCGCCAAGAATGCCGAGAGTTCGCGGAAGAATGGATCGACGTGCAGCGCGAAGAATTCAAGCGCATGGGGGTCATTGGTGATTGGGACAATCCCTACACGACCATGAGCTTCGCCGCCGAGGCGCGGATCGCCGGCGAGCTGGGCAAGTTTCTGATGGATGGATCCTTGTACCGGGGATCAAAACCGGTGATGTGGTCGCCGGTGGAAAAAACCGCTCTGGCGGAGGCTGAGGTCGAATACCACGACCACACTTCGACGACGATTTTCGTCCGCTTCCCCATCATCACGCCCTCTGACCCGGCGCTCGACGGCGCGGCCATTGTGATCTGGACAACAACGCCGTGGACCATGCCCGGCAACCGCGCCGTGGCCTACGGTGCCAACTTTGACTATGTGGTATTTGAAATCACTGCGGTCTCGGACGACAGCCGTGCCCAAGTCGGTGATAGGCTGGTCGTCGCCGAGGCGTTGCTGGATTCCATGACAACCGAATGCGGGATCACCGGACATACGGTTCAAGCCACGTTAAAAGGCAACGCGCTCGCCGGGACGATCTGTGCGCATCCGCTCCGCGGTCAAGGCTACGATTATGACGTACCCGCCCTGGCCGCCGATTTCGCGACGACCGAAGAAGGCACAGGTGTCGTGCACATCGCGCCGGGACACGGCGCCGATGACTGGGTGCTGGGCATGTCGAACGACATCGAAGTGCCACAGACGGTCGGCGAAGACGGTAAGTATTTCGACCACGTCCCGCTGTTCGCAGGCCAGCACGTCTATAAGTGCAATGACGACGTCGCCGAAACCATCAATGCGGCCGGTGGCCTGCTGGGTAAAGGCAAACTCGTACATCGCTATCCGCACAGCTGGCGCTCGAAGCAGCCGTTAATCTTCCGCAACACCCCGCAATGGTTCATTTCCATGGAGACCAACGGGCTTCGCGAAATTGCCTTGAAGGCGATTGATGAAACACGGTTCGTTCCGGAATCCGGTCAACGCCGGCTGCGCGGCATGATCGCTGACCGACCCGACTGGGTGATTTCCAGACAACGCGCCTGGGGCGTGCCGATCACGGTTTTCGTCAACAAGGAAACCGATGAGCCGCTCCGCGATCCCGCCGTCATGGAACGCGTCATCCAAGCCTTCAATGACGAAGGCGCCGACGCTTGGTTCGCGTCTCCACCGTCACGGTTCCTAGGTGAGGACTATGACGCCGACGATTACGAGCAGGTCACTGACATTTTGGACGTCTGGTTTGATTCCGGCTCCACCCACACGTTCGTTCTGGAGGACCGCCCGGAGCTTAGCTGGCCCGCGTCGCTCTATCTGGAAGGCACCGACCAGCATCGCGGCTGGTTCCATTCCAGCCTTTTGGAATCCTGCGGCACCCGGGGCCGGGCCCCTTATGATGCCGTGCTGACGCATGGGTTCGTCATGGCCGAGGACGGCCAGAAGATGTCGAAATCGCTGGGCAACATTGTCTCGCCACAAGACATCTACAATCAACAGGGTGCGGATATCCTCAGGCTTTGGGTGATCAGCTCGGATTATGCGGAAGACCTCCGCGTCGGACAGGATATCGTCAAACAGAATTCCGATGTTTACCGCCGGCTTCGCAATACGCTGCGGTTCCTGTTGGGCAACCTGCATGGGTTTTCCGATGACGAACGCGTTGCACAATCTGACATGCCGGAGCTCGAGCGCTGGGTTCTCGACCGATTGTGGCGCATGGGCAAGCGGTTGCGTGAGGCCTGCAACGATTTTCAATTCCATACCTTCTTCAGTGAGCTGCACAATTTCTGCACCGTCGATCTGTCGGCGTTCTATTTGGATATCCGCAAGGACAGCCTGTATTGCGACCGGCTGGACAACGCCAAACGCCGCGCCGCGCGGACTGTGCTGGACGAACTGTTTAACTGCCTGACGAAATGGCTGGCGCCGTTCATCTGTTTCACCGCGGAAGAGGCCTGGCTGGCCCGCAGCGGCGATATGTCGCCGGAAAACAGCATCCACCTGCTGACCTTCCCCGATATTCCGGACGCCTGGCGTGACGATGCATTGATGGAGAAATGGCAAGGCATTCGCGCAGTGCGCCGGGTCGTTACCGGCGCCTTGGAAAAAGAACGCGCCGAGAAGCGTATTGGATCGAGCCTACAGGCCGCGGCGGTGGTTCACACCACGCCTGATACCGCCACATTGTTCGACGGCATTGATGCTGCCGAACTGTTCATCACATCAGACGCACAATTCTCCGCCGACACTGCCCCCGCCGACGCCTTCACCGTGGACGACATTGCCGACGTTGCCGTCGTGCCGTTGATGGCGTCCGGTGAAAAATGTGAGCGCTGTTATCAAGTGCTTGATGATGTCGGCAGCATTGATGCGCATCCAAGCGCGTGTGGGCGTTGTGCCGACGCGGCGGATCATTTCAAACCGCTTGGTGAGTAGATCCGTGAACCTACGCATTGGCCTTGGCCTGGCTCTGTTGGCGGCGGCCCTTGATCAATTGACCAAGTGGTGGATCGTCACCGAGGTCATGCGCCCGCCCCAAGTGATTGAAGTGACGCCGTTTTTCAATCTGGTTCTTGGCTACAACCGCGGCGTCAGCTTCGGCATGTTCAACATGCATGGTGATACGGGGCGCTGGCTTTTGGCGGGACTTGCCGCGACGATTACCATCGCGCTGATTGTCTGGATGTGGCGGGCCGAAAAACCCTGGATCGCCGGCGCCTTGGGGTTGATCATCGGCGGCGCCGTGGGCAACCTTTGGGATCGGGTGTTTGTCGGCGCGGTCGTTGATTTTCTCGACTTTCATGCTGCCGGATACCATTGGCCGGCATTCAATATCGCCGACTCCGCGATCTTCTGCGGCGCCGCCATATTGATCTGGGATTCATTTGTCACCAGTGCCGATGATGCGTGAACGGTTGAAATTTTGCGATCCCAGGCGTAGATTCTTTTCTGTGAGTAGAAAATTGATAAAACAAGTTGGATTGTGTCTTTGCATCGCAGCCTTTTCGGCGGCGGTCGCGGGATGCGAATCTGCCAAAAAAGCCTTCGGCGGCGGCAAGCGCGCGCCTGATGAATTTGTTGTCTACAAGCGCCCGCCATTGAGTTTGCCGCCAAGCTTCGGTCTACGCCCGCCCGATGCCAACGCCCAACCGCCGGCATTGACCAATACAACCAACGTCGCAAAATCCGCGATGCTGGGCCGCCAACCGGCAAGCGCACTTAACCGCACCCCGCCGGCACCGTCGAGCCCGGGCCTGCAAACATTGCTGAAAAACACCGGTGCCAATACCGCCGAGCCGGGCATTCGCAAGACGATCAACCAGGAATCCTCCGTGCTGGCGGAAGAAGATCAATTGTTCGTCAACAAACTGATCTTCTGGGTCGATGACAAATCGGCGAAGGGCACCGTTGTTGATCCGAAAAAGGAACGCCAGCGGATCATGCAGAACGAAGCCTTGGGCAAGCCCATCAACGAAGGCGAAACGCCGCAGATCGTGCGCAAGAAAGAGCGCAAGGGCTTGCTTGATTTCTAGGCGCTCGCGACAACTTCACGCCTATTTCAAATGAATGTTGCCATCCTCGTGCCATATTGTAAGGCGACGTTTCGCCCGACTACGTTTGACGCCCTTAAAACCCGTTTCCTCAGAGGTCGCATGTTTCCATTAAAATCCATTGTTGCCGGGGTGATCGTCAGCATTCTCAGCGCCACGTCCGTTGCCGCCGGGGTCTTTAACCCGCAGACCATTACCTTGAAGAACGGCATGCAGGTCGTCGTCGTCGAAAATCACCGCGTCCCCGTGGTCACCCACATGGTCTGGTACCGGGTCGGCTCGGCCGACGAGGGGCCGGGTGAGACGGGGATCGCGCATTTCCTTGAACACCTCATGTTCAAGGGCACGAAAAAGCGCAAGCCCGGCGAGTTTTCCGCCATCGTTGCCCGCAACGGCGGCCAGGAAAACGCCTTCACATCCACCGACCACACCGCGTACTACCAAACCCTCGCCGTTGACCGGCTGGAACTGGTCATGGAGATGGAAGCCGACCGGATGACCAATCTGGTGATCACCGACAAAGAAGTTGAGCCGGAACGGCAAGTCGTTTTGGAAGAGCGCCGTTCACGCGTCGACAACAATCCGGGCTCGATCCTGTCGGAACACGTCAGTGGTGCGTTGTTCCTCAACCACCCCTATCGCAACCCGGTGATCGGTTGGGAACACGATATCCGGGCGCTCGACATCAAACGCATCCTCGCCTTTTACAAGCGCTGGTATGCACCCAACAACGCCATTCTGGTGGTCGCCGGCGATATCACTATGGAAAAACTCAAACCTCTGGCGGAAAAATACTACGGCGCCATTCCGGCGCAGCCCCCCGTAACACGCAACCGTGCCAAGGAGCCGCCGCAGAAAGCCGAGAGGCGTGTCGTTCTCCGCGACAAACGGGTCCGTCAGGCATCATGGCAGCGTTCATTCCTGGCACCGGGCCTACAATGGGGGGCCAAGCAGCACGCTTATCCCTTGGAGGTGCTGTCCGATATTATCGGCGGCGGCGCGTCCGGACGCCTGTACCGGCACCTGGTCATCGAAAAGAAACTCGCCGTTTCTGCCGGCGCTTTTTATTCCGGTGATGACCGGGGCCCCGGCCGGTTTGTCTTCAGCGCCAGCCCCCGCACCGGCGTCTCCATGGAGGCATTGGAAAAAGCCATGGAAACGGAAATCGCCGAGATTATCACCGCCGGTGTCACCATCGATGAGGTCAGCCGAGCCATCGAGCGCATGCAGGCAGAGGCCGTGTTCGCCCGCGATTCGTTGTCCGGTGGCGCCCGCTCGCTCGGCGGCGCCCTGGCGGCGGGGCTTGGTATTGATGATGTCGAAAGCTGGCCGGAACGCATCGCCGCCGTCACCCCCGATCAAATCCAGGCCGCCGCGAAGGCCGTATTCGACACCAACCGTTCGGTGACCGGCATGCTGTTGCCGAAAAAAGGAAGCTGACGCCATGATGACGTTGCGATGGATTAGTCACCCGGCGCTTTTGGTCGCCGTCGCCGTTGCCGCATTGGTGGCGATTGAACGCTCGGCCCACGCCATTGAAGTCGAAAAGGTCACCAGCCCAGGCGGCATCGAAGCCTGGCTGGTCGAGGATCACACCAATCCGATAATTTCAATGCGGTTTGCCTTTCGGGGCGGCGCCGGGCTGGAGCCCAATGGCAAGGAGGGCTTGGCCAATCTGGTATCTTCAACAATGGATGAGGGGGCCGGAAATCTTGACAGCCAAACCTTTCAGCGGACCCTTGAAGACAAATCAATCCGGCTTCGGTTTGATGCCGGGTTGGATACGTTCGGCGGGCGATTGCAGACATTGGTCAAACACAAGGCGCTGGCCTTTCGATTGCTCCGCCTGGCTCTGACCGAGCCGCGCTTCGACGAAGAGCCGGTTGAACGCATTCGCATGCAGATTTTAGTCGGCCTCCGGCGCGACGAGGAAAGCCCGCACACCATTGCCGGCCGCACGCTGCGCCGTGCGCTGTTCGGCGCTCATCCCTATGGCCGGCCCGTCGATGGCACTCAAGCCAGCGTGCAAGCGATTTCCCGTGATGATTTGGCCGAATTTGTTTGGGCGCGCATTGCCCGCGACAACTTGGTGATCGGCATTGTCGGCGATATTTCCGCCGAGGCGCTCGGCCCGCTGCTTGACGAAACATTTGGTAAACTGCCGGCGAAAGCCGGGCCATGGAAGCTTGATGAGCTTTCGCCCGCGACCGATGGCCGCACCATGGTCGTCGAGAAAAATTATCCGCAAAGCGCCATCATGTTCGCCGATAAGGGCTTGAAGCGCGAGCACCCGGATTTTTACGCCGCCTACGTGATGAATTACATCCTGGGCGGCGGCGGGTTCACATCCAGGCTGTATAGTGAAATTCGCGAAAAGCGCGGCTTGGCGTACTCCGTCTCCACCGGGCTGAGCCCCATGGATGCCAGCGCCTATCTCGCCGGCGGCGCGGGGACGGCTAACGCCCGGGTCAAGGAAACCCTCGATATTCTTCGCGCCGAATGGACCCGCATGGCCTCAGGCGGCGCCACCGAGAAAGAGCTCAACGATGCCAAGACATACCTAACCGGTGCCTTTCCGCTGAGGTTTTCCGCCTCCAGCCGGATTGCTGGAATTCTGGTCGGCATGCAGATCGCCCGGCTCGGCATCGATTATCTGGACCGCCGCAACAGCCTGATTGACGCGGTCACCCAAGCCGATGTGGCCCGGGTGGCAAAAAATCTTCTCGATCCGAAGCGCTTGACCATGGTCGTCGTCGGTAAACCGGCCGGCGTCAAATCGACGCCCTAAGAGACGCGATCGGCAGGACAAGTTGACCACTGGTTGTCGGCGGCGGGCTCTGGTAATCTCCGGGCATTCTCCCGGATCGCAGGATCAGATGGCGCCAATTACCGAAACTCCAGAATGGAAAATGCTCCTCGCGCACCGCGATGAGATCGAGCCGCTCACGTTAAGCGATCATTTCAACGCGGACGCAGGCCGGTTTGAAACCCTGTCCTTTGAAGTCGACGGCTTGGTGCTGGACCTTTCAAAGAATCGCCTGAACGCGAAGACCGTCGAATTGCTTGTCGCGCTGGCCGATGCCGCCGGGCTAGAAGCGCGGCGGGACGCGTTGTTCGCCGGCGATAACATCAACGAAACCGAGGCCCGCCAGGCCCTGCATCCGGCACTTCGTGACCGATCGGAGTTGACTGGAGGCGGGGTATCGGCGAACGCCGCCCAGGAAGCCGCCCGCCAAAAGGCCTTTGTCGATGCGGTTCGCGACGGTCAGGAATCCGGCGCCACCAGCCAGAAATTCACCGACGTCCTCAGCATCGGGATCGGTGGTTCACACTTGGGCCCGATGATGGTGGCCCGCGCCTTGCGCCATGGCGATCAAGCCGACCCCGCCGTTCATTTCGTCGCCAACATGGATGGAATCGATATTTCGGAAACGCTCGGCAAACTCGATCCGGCGACAACCATGGTCGTGGTGATCTCCAAAACCTTCACCACGCCGGAAACGGTGAAGAATGCAGAGACCGCCCGCGACTGGATTACGAAAAATTTAGGCGCTGATGGCGTGGCCTCGCATTTCGTCGGCGTTTCCGCGGACATCGGTGCGGTCGAGCGGTTCGGCATCCCCGCCGCGCGGACCTTTCCTATTTGGGATTGGGTTGGCGGACGATACTCCTTGTGGTCGGCTGTCGGCCTGTCGGCGGCATTGCCTTTGGGCTGGACGGCGTTCGACGAAATGAACAACGGCGCCCATGCCATGGATCAGCACTTCACGCAGCAACCGTCATCGAGGAATTTGCCGGTGCTCCTGGGTCTTGCCGATCTCTGGAACGTCAGTTTTCTAGGGTATGACGCTCGTGCCGTCCTGCCCTATGATCATCGTCTAACGGATTTACCGGCCTATCTTCAGCAGCTGGAAATGGAAAGCAACGGAAAGGGTGTGGACCTCGACGGCCGGCCGGTTCCGGCTTCATCGCCGGTCGTCTTCGGCGGACCTGGTACGATTACCCAACATTCCTTCCACCAAATGCTGCACCAGGGCCCACAACCGGTGCCAGCCGAATTTATCGGCATCGCCCGGACCGGCCACGACCTACCCGACCGCCAAGACGCTTTGATCGCCAACATGCTGGCTCAGGCGGAAGCCCTGGCTTTCGGCGCCGATGGGAATGGCGACCCGCACCGCGCCTGTCCCGGCAATAGGCCGAGCACGACAATCCTTATGGATGGCTTGACGCCTGATCGGCTTGGCAAGCTGGTTTCGCTGTATGAACACAAAGTGTTCGTCCAAGGTGTCGTGTGGGGCATCAACAGTTTCGACCAATTCGGTGTCGAGCTTGGCAAGCGCCTGGCGGCACGGCTGACCGGAGACATGACCGCCGCGGAAATTTCCCAAAACTATGACGCATCAACCGTCGGGTTGTTGCGCCGTTACCGCGCATGGCGGGATAAAGAGTGATGCAGCTCAGACGACTACCGGAAACCCTGGTCAACCAGATTGCCGCCGGTGAAGTCGTCGAACGCCCGGCGTCCGCCGTCAAGGAACTGGTTGAAAACGCCATCGATGCCGATGCCACGCGCATCGACGTCACCGTCATCGACGGCGGCCAAACTTCGATCACCGTCAGTGACGACGGCATCGGCATGGCGCCTGAGGATTTGTCTCTTTGTATCGAACGTCACGCCACGTCGAAACTTCCTGATGATGATTTGATCGATATCCGCCACCTGGGCTTTCGCGGCGAAGCGCTACCCTCCATCGGCGCGGTCAGCCGGCTGTCGATCACCAGCCGGACCGAAGGCGCCAATGAGGCGTGGTGTCTAAATGTTGAAGGAGGCCGTGTGAGCGACCCTCAACCGGCGGCACACCCCAAGGGCACACGGGTTGAGATCAGAGATTTGTTCTTTGCGACACCGGCGCGCCTTAAGTTTCTGAAGACACCGCGCACGGAAATGAACCACGTCACCGAAACCATGAAACGCCTGGCCATGGCACACCCCGCTATCGGGTTTACCTTGTCCGACGGCACCCGTCGCCGTCTTGACCTGGCGCCGGAACAGGGCGAGTTGTTCGAGGCCCGATTGGGCCGCTTGGGCACCATCATGGGCCGTGATTTCGCCGACAACGCGTTGTTGATCGACGCCGAGCGCGAAAGCATCCGGCTCACCGGCTATGCCGGCCTACCAACCTTCAATCGGGGCAACGCGGCCTTGCAGTTCCTGTTCGTCAATGGCCGCCCGGTCAATGATCGAATGCTTTACGGCGCGCTCAGGGGCGCCTACCGCGATTTCCTGGCGTCCGACCGATACCCGGTGGTCGCGCTGTTCGTCACCGCGCCGTCGGAATTGGTTGACGTCAATGTCCATCCGGCAAAGACCGAGGTTCGGTTCCGCGATGCGGCTTTGGTCCGGGGCCTGATTGTCGGCACCGTCAAACACGCCCTGGCCGAAGCCGGCCACCGAGCAGCGACGACAGTGGCCGACGCGGCGTTGGGCGCGGTCCGAACCGGGGGTCAGGCGCTGCCTATGTCGCGCGGCGCCGGCCGATATGGCCGTTTTCCATCCTCCAATCCGTCAATATCGCCCGGTCTGTCGGATGCCGCCGCTCAGTTCGGTGCCCCGTTGCCCGGCCTCGCCGCCGCGCCCGCGGCACCCATGGCGACGAATGATTGGGCGCCGGTGGACGAGGCCGAAAGCATTGATGATCCAGGCGAATACCCCTTGGGTGTCGCACGCGGCCAATTACATGCCACCTATATCGTCGCCCAAACCGCCGATGGCATTGTCATCGTCGATCAACACGCGGCCCACGAACGGCTGGTCGAGGAACGGATCAAGCGCGGGCTGGCCGCCGATGGTGTCGCCCGCCAAGGCATGCTCATTCCCGAGGTCGTGGAACTTGAAGACGCAGGGGCGGAACGGCTTTTGGCCCGCGCACCGGAACTAGCGGAAATGGGTCTCGTCGTCGAAGCCTTCGGCAACGGCGCCGTCGTTGTCCGCGAAACACCGGCCCTGTTGGGTGAAATCGATATCCAGGGTTTGGTCCAGGACATGGCCGATGACTTGGCCGAGCTTGACGACGCCATCGCCTTGCGCGACCGCATCGGTGATGTTTGCGCGACCATGGCGTGCCACGGCAGTGTCCGCGCCGGAAGGCGGCTCAACGGCGAAGAAATGAACGCCCTGTTGCGCGAAATGGAAGCCACCCCGCATTCCGGCCAATGCAGCCACGGGCGCCCGACTTACGTGGAATTAAAACTTCATGACATCGAGAAATTGTTCGGCCGGCGCTAAGACTGCGAGCAACTTGGGTTGACGACTTCATGGATGCGTTCGCCGGCGACACCAGATGCGGTCAGTAGGGCGCGAAGCGTGTAGGCGTCACGGGTGGCTTTCGCATAATCAGTGCGGTACTGACCGGCCAAAGCCTTTTTGCCGACGGTCAGGATGACCGTCGCCGGACGGTTTTCGTTGTAGGCCGTAAGCAGGTCCTCAACGAAGGCAAGCTCCTGTTTGGTTTTGCCGAACGGTGTGCGCGCCAGCTTCACCGGCACCACCAAAGTTGGTTTCGCCGGGCGTGATAAATCGGGTAGCAAAGTCATCATGCGAAAGTAATCGCAGCCATATGGCAGCACCGGGTCGATTTTGCTGGCGAAAATGTCGGCTTTCTCAGGCGTCAATAACCCTAGGCCCAAACAGGCCTGATGACGGCGCTCGGCATCACAGACTTCAATGTTGTATAGAAACGCATCCCATCCCCAAAGATCGTCGCGGCCGTAGGGCGCGCCGGGATCGGCGCGGCGATCTCCGTGCCAGGCACGTTCAATGACATAAATGTCGTTTTGGCCCTGGATGATCTGAAAAGCTGCGACCTCGAAGCGGCGGAACCGGGCGCCGCCGGGGCGCTTGGTGATCACCGGGTTGGCGCATTCCAGGTACAGCCGGGCGCCCAGATAACCACCGATTTTGAGCCGTTCGGGGCCCCGGTGCTGAACGCTGCCGCAGGCCGCGATAAAACGCGTGCGCAAGCCGCGCGCCACATCGCCCGGACTGAGATCCTGCTTATTCTTGATGATCTGCACGGAAATCATATCGGACCATTCATCGACGGTCTGGCCGGCGGGTACGTATTCAAAAAAACGGATATCGCCGATTTCCGTGTGAAACCCCAGCCGCCAGCCCTCGGGCGGATACACGAACAGCACTTCCGAGTTTTTCCCGGCGGCGAGCGCCGGCGCCGTTGCAAACGCGCCGAGGAAAATGCCTAGAACCGCTCGGCCAAGCCAATTGCGCAAAAAACCCATAAATCCGAACCTGTTACAGATCGATACTTCCCATTAATGATGCCATGGCCCACGATAGGAGACAATCAATCGCACGGACCGGGAAACGGGCATCCTCATGATCGTCAAATACATTCAGCACCTGAGCTTGCCGGTGCCCCGGTGGGTTAAAGCTATGGGGTTCGGCCGCGAGGTCGTATCCATGCAGGCCCGCCATGAACGCTGCCGCGAGGCCTGGGCGCCGCATCTGGAAGCCGCGCGGGCGCTGATTACAGAGGCCGCCGAGAGCTGCGTGAAAACAGATCATGCGGTGATTTTGGGTTCCGGACTTCTTCTCGATATCCCACTGGGTGAGCTGGCGGCGCGTTTTGAACGGATTGATTTGATTGATCTGGTCCACACCCGCCACGTCCGCCGCCAGGCCAAGGCGTTCGGCAACGTCAACATCATCGAAGCCGACATCAGCGGCGCGGCACGTTCGGTTTATAGCCTGTCGATGACGGCGGAACCCGATGGCGACCGCCCGGCGCCGCCCATCGGCATGAAAGCCACGTCACACGCCTATATCGCGGCCACCGTCGAAGATACTTTGGCGAACCCGTCGGCGCTCATTGATCTGCCGGTTCCCGCGCCCGATCCGGCGTTGCTGGACGGTGCTAATCTGGTCGTCTCGGCCAATCTTGTGAGCCAACTGCCGTTGCTTTTAATGGGCTGGATTGAGGCCCATTGCCCTTGGGCCGAGGACGACGCGAAAGACGCATTTGCACGGTCCGTTGTCGATCATCATCTAGCGTTGTTACAGAATTTCGCGACGGACAATCCCGAAAGCCGGGTCGCGCTTATCGCCGAGGTCCTGCGCCTTGTTCACGACGCCGGCACGCCGGTCCGCAAGATCGACGCGTTGTTTGGTGCGCAAATTCTGAACGAGGGCCACGAATGGTGGTGGGACATCGCGCCGCGGCCGGAAATCGACAACGATGTCGACGTCAAACTTCGGATCCTCGGCATTCCGGATTTGGCGCGCGCGCCTCAATCGCGAATTTGCAGAAACACCACCTTGGCGGCGCCATAGGCGCGTTCATCCAGCAACTCGAAACTCAGTGGCAACGCCAATTCCTCCTCGGCGCCAATTTCCACGACGGCCAGCCCGCCGGGCGCCAACCATCCCTTGTTTTTTAACCCAATTAACGACGGCAGGGTCAATCCCTTGGCGTAAGGGGCGTCAACAAAAGCCACGCCGCATGGCGCCTGGGCGGCCAGCGGCGGCGGTGCCAAATGGGTGGCGTCCATTTTCAGGAGCATCGTATCGCGCCAGGCCGGTGCGATATTCTTTTTCGCCACCGCCAACGCAGGTCGGGAACTATCGATCAATGTCGCGTGTGCGGCGCCCCGCGACAACGCCTCCAGCCCCATGGCGCCGGTGCCGCAAAACACATCGACCACCGACGCGCCGTCCAATTCCCCCGACCAATTCGCCAGGCCATGCGCAATCACGTTAAAGATGGATTCGCGCGCCCGGTCAGACGTCGGACGCACGTCAGGCCCGCTGGGCGCCTGCAACTTACGGCCCTTATAGATGCCCGAAACAATTCTCAAGACAACAGCCTCATTTCCGCTGGCCCTTGATGCCCCCGGTGTCGATGGCGAGTTGTTCCTTCAAGACCTTGCCCTTGATCTCATCGACATCGCCGCGCCGCATATTGCCCATCTGAAACGGCCCGTAGGCGGTGCGGATCAAGCGTGTGACGTCGAGGCCGAGATGCGCCAGCACACGGCGGATTTCCCGGTTCTTGCCTTCGTTCAGCCGAATCCCCAGCCAAGCGTTGGAGCGCTGTTGGGATTCCAATTCCGCCGTGATCGGCCCATAACGCACGCCTTCGACGGTGACACCTTTCGCCAGATTGGCCAGGCGGGCTTCGTCCACATGGCCGTGAACGCGGGCCCGGTAGCGCCGGGCCCAACCGGTCTCCGGCAATTCCAAACGCCGGGCCAGGCCGCCGTCGTTGGTCAGCAACAGCAACCCTTCGGACATCATATCCAAGCGCCCGACGGTGATCACACGGGGCAATTCGCGGGGCAGTCTCTCAAATATCGTCGGGCGGCCTTCCGGGTCACTGTTGGTGGTCATCAGACCGGGCGGTTTGTGGTAACGCCAGAGCCGGATCTTTTCCGCGCCCGGCAACGGGTTGCCATCAACCATGACCATATCGACATCGGTAACTGTCACCGCCGGCGTTTCCAATACCTTGCCGTTGACGGCAATCCGTCCATCAGCAATCCAGCGCTCGGCCTCGCGCCTCGAACACAGCCCGGCACGCGCCACCACCTTGGCGATGCGCTCGCCCTTCATTTGGGAGGTCTTTTCTGACATGCGCGCACTCTAACAGCGCATCGGGCCATAACAAGCCGCGCTTCGACCCACGCTTGACGCCGGGCGGCTCGCGTCTCAGGTTGGCGCCATGACGCCCGGTGACTACATGACATTGGCCATTGATGAGGCCCGCGCCGCTGCCGACCGTGGCGAAGTGCCCGTCGGCGCCATCATTGTCGATTCCGGCTCAGGCGATGTGCTGAGCCGTGCGGGCAACCGGGTCGAAGAACTTGGTGATCCAACGGCGCACGCGGAAATTCTGGCCATCCGCGCCGCAGCGGAAATACGTGACGAGCCGCGCCTTCCAGATTGTGATCTTTACGTGACGCTCGAGCCGTGTGCCATGTGTGCCGGGGCGATTTCCATGGTGCGGTTGCGCAGGCTGAGCTTTGGCGCTTACGATGCAAAAGGTGGCGGTGTCGAGCACGGGGGGCGGTTCTTTAATCAACCGACCTGTCACCACGCACCGGAAGTTGTCGGTGGGGTTATGGAGATCGAATCCGGTGATTTATTGAAGGCGTTTTTCGCAGAACGCCGCTGAAAAGGGGAAATGCCATGCTGGCCGTTGTCGGTGCCATGGAAGAAGAAGTAACTTTGATTCGCGATCGCATGGCGATTTCGAGCGAGGCGGTGCATGCGGGGATCACCGTATACCGAGGGGACTTTGACGCCGCTGATATCGTGCTGGCACAGTGCGGCATCGGCAAAGTGAATGCCGCTATCTGCACGCAGATGCTCATTGACCTCTACTTCCCGACCAAGTTGATTTTCAGCGGGGTCGCTGGGGGATTAATGGCAAATATGCAGGTCGGCGATTTGATCGTCGCCTCGCACCTGATCCAGTTCGATGTCGACCTGACAGCGTTTGGGCGCCGCCATGGCGAACTGCCAGATCGCGACCGGATGATCCAATCGGACCCGGATTTAGTACAAAAAGCCACGGCGGCCTTCGACGAGGTTTTTGACGGCGGCACCTGGGAAGGCGAGACCAAACCTAATTTGATGATCGGCACTGTTGTTTCCGGCGATAAATTTGTCAAGGATTCAGATACATTAAAATGGCTGCAGCGGGAATTCGCCGCACTCGCCACCGAAATGGAAGGCGCCGCCGTCGGCTACACCTGCCAACTCTCCGACCTGCCCTGCGTGATCATTCGGGGGTTGTCAGACACGGCGGATGAAAACGCCTCGGATGATTTGAAATCCAACCTGGAAATCGTCTGCACGCATTCCTTCGCGCTGATGGAAAAACTTATTCCGGCGGCGGGTTGAAGCGCTAGAGCCCCAACCGGTCTTTCCAACCGTACCAAGAAATCACCATGGGGAGGAACCAGGGGTTGCCGGTATATAGAGGGCGGGTTTGGAAATCGAAGCCGTCGAAGGCGGATTTGGCTTCCGCCTCATTACCCAAAATACGATGTGCCGACTTCATCGCGAACCAGCGCGCCCAGACGACGCCGGAACCGCAGAACCCGGAAGCATAATGGATACCATCGTTGACCACGGATTTCGGTAGGAAGTCGAAGGTATAGGCTGTATAGCCCCACCACGAATGGGTGATGCCAACATCGCGGAGTTCCGGAAAAACCTCGACCAGGCCCTGTTTGAGGTGCCGAAACTTGACATTTGGGTCGTCGGTGCCCGCGCCGGCGCGACCGCCGAAGACGATGCCCGTGCCGTCCGGCGAGGGGCGAAAATAGTGATACGTGTTGCGGGTCTCGCCCAGCATCCGGCCCTTCGGCATCAGGCGCGCCATGGTTTCCGGCGGCAGTTTTTCGGTGGCAATGATTTGGCTGGGGATCGGCACGATGCGTTTGCGCAAGAAAGGCGTCACCGAACCGGTATAGCCATTGGTGCAGACCAGCACGTCACGGGCCTTCACTCGGCCACGGGACGTCGTCACGTCGAAACCGTCCGTCTCGCGCTGGATACCGTCGACGCTGGTCTTTGCATGCACGGTGACGCCGGCTTCCAAGGCGCGGTCCAAAATGCCTTGGTGGAATAAGCCAGGGTGCAAGCCACCGATATCAGGGCGGACCAAACCGCCGTGATAAAGATCGCTGCCGATCTCGCGGTGCTGCTCGGCCTTCGGCACGATCTCGGCGCCCAAGTCCAGATGCTTGTTCAAGAACTCGGCTTCGCGGGCTTGGCTTTCATAGTGTTTCGCCCGGTAGGCGCCGGTGAACCGGCCAGTGAGCCTGAAATGGCAATCGATGTTCTCGGCTTCGACAAATCGCCCAACATCCTCACGCGCCGCCACGCCTTCGGCATAAATGCTCCGCGCTCGGTCTTCGCCCAGTTGGTCCATCATGTCCGCGAACTTCATCTTGATGTTGCCGCTGGCGATGCCGCCGTTTCGCGACGACGCGCCTTCGCCGGGCCGGTCTTTATCGAAGACCATGACGTCACGCCCGGCCCGGGCCATCACCAAGGCGGCGGTCAGCCCCGCGAAACCCGCGCCAATGACGGCGACGTCGCAGGTAGCGGCCACCGGCGTCTCGGGCAATTCAGGCCGAGGTGCCGCTTCCCACCAATAAGGTGTTTCCTTGAAATCCGTAGGGTTTGTCATTGTCTGCTCACTTTCTGGCTTTCGAAATGCCTAAGGGCTCAAGGCCGCGCCGGTCGGCCTTCGACGGCAGCGGGCCGACCGGATCCACCATCCACGCCGCCATGTCTTTCCAGACCGTGGCGGCTTGCAAATCCCGCAACAGCATATGAAAGCCGCCTTCATATAGTGCGATGCGCTGGCGGGCACGCGCCGCTTCGGGCAGGGCTTCAAGCATCATCCGGGTCGGCCCCTTTGGGATAATCTCATCCTTTTCACCATAGAGGATAAGAGCGGTGGCGCGAAAGTCCGGTGCCGCGTCCAGCGCCGCATCCATCAAATTGACCAAGCCGTAAATGGCGCCGACGCGGGTCTCTTTGATAATCAACGGGTCCGCACCCAAAGCCACCAGCAT
>Ga0233433_10001514_pt1 | contig 21963 bp, 34 predicted proteins | sample SI_122_August201_5_FD_179868 | JGI IMG/M metagenome (GOLD analysis project Ga0233433, IMG submission 179868) | Seawater microbial communities from Saanich Inlet, British Columbia, Canada - SI_122_August2016_100_MG | ecosystem: Environmental > Aquatic > Marine > Inlet | place: Canada: British...
CGTACCACCGATGTAACGGGTACGGTTGAACTGCCAGCTGGTACAGAAATGGTTATGCCTGGCGATAATATCGCTATGGAAGTTAATTTGATTGCCCCGATCGCCATGGATGAAGGTCTACGCTTCGCCATTCGTGAAGGTGGCCGTACCGTTGGTGCGGGCGTGGTTGCGGCAATTATCGAGTAATTTTGTTATACCGGCGCTCCAGTAGGGGTGCCGGTTTTCATTCGGAAACGAATTAAGGGACCTGGTTAAGATGGACCATACAAATATCCGCATTCGCCTGAAGGCATTTGATCACCGTGTTTTGGATCAGTCGGCTGGCGAAATCGTAAATACCGCCCAGCGGACGGGTGCTCAGGTGCGTGGCCCTATCCCGTTGCCGACTCGTATTGAGAAATACACTGTTTTGCGCTCGCCGCATGTGAACAAGAAATCACGTGAGCAGTTCGAAATTCGGACTCACAAGCGGGTTCTGGACATCGTCGACCCAACACCACAAACCGTGGATGCGTTGATGAAGCTGGACTTGGCTGCTGGTGTGGACGTGGAGATTAAGCTGTAAGTCTTCGCGTTCTCGCGGTGCAAGCACGAATAAAGTTTGAGGAATTAGTTATGCGTACAGGGTTAATAGCACGAAAGGTTGGCATGAGCCGCGTCTTTGCGGACAGTGGCCGCCATGTGCCAGTAACGGTTTTGCAGTTGGATAACTTGCAAGTCGTTGCGCAACGGACCGTGGAACGGGATGGTTATGCCGCTCTGCAACTCGGTTGGGGTACAGCAAAAGTTAAAAACGTGACGAAAGCCCAGCGCGGCCACTTCGCCAAGGCGAAAGTTGAACCAAAGCGCGTTGTGCGTGAATTCCGCATCAGCGATGACGCTATGGTGGATGTAGGTGCCGAATTGGCTGCCTCTCACTTTGTTGCCGGACAGCACGTTGATGTAACCGGACGGTCTATCGGTAAAGGCTTTGCCGGTGCCATGAAACGTCATGGATTTGCAGGTCTTCGAGCAACGCACGGTGTTTCAATCTCTCACCGTTCGCACGGCTCGACCGGGCAGTGCCAAGATCCCGGTAAAGTTTTCAAAGGCAAAAAGATGGCTGGTCACATGGGTGCTGTACGGGTAACCGCACAAAACCTGGAAGTCGTGAGCACCGACGACGAGAATGGTTTGATCCTTGTTAAAGGTGCAGTGCCCGGCTCAGCTGGTGGCTACGTGCTGGTCAATGACGCCGTTAAACGCGCCATGCCAGAAGGTCTGCCTTTCCCCGCTGCGCTTAAAGGTGAGGGTGGAGACGCCCCGGCCGACGAAGCGCCCGCTGATGAAATCGTTGAAGAAGATGTCGTCGAAGCGGCATCAGATGATGCACCTGTCGAAGAAGCAGCGGCAGAAGAAGCCCCTGCGGATGAGGCATCCTCTGACGATGCCGCTGAAGAAGAGAAGGAATAGTCGTCATGAAATGTGACGTGATCACCCTCGACAACAAGAAGGACGGTAACATCGATCTCGATGATGCGATCTTCGGTGTCGATGTTCGCGGCGACCTGATGGCTCGTTATGTGAACTGGCAACTTGCCAAACGTCGTGCCGGTACCCACAAAACCAAGGGCCGGAGCGAAGTTGCAGCAACACGTGCTAAACCTTTCAAGCAGAAAGGCACAGGCCGCGCCCGTCAAGGTACGTTTGTTGCCCCGCAAATGCGCGGTGGTGGTATCGTGTTTGGTCCTGTTGTTCGCGACCACGGCAATTCTCTGCCTAAGAAAGTCCGTAAGGCTGCTCTACGTAGTGCGCTTTCTTCCAAGCAGGCTGAGGGCAAGTTGATTGTTCTTGATGCCGCTGAAATGAAGAAGGGCAAAACCAAGGAGCTGATTGCTAAATTGGACAAACTCGGTTGGGGCAATGCACTGGTTATCGACGGCGAAACCGTTGATGTGAATTTCAGCCGCGCCGCCAGCAACATTGTTGGTCTGGACGTACTGCCAAGCCAGGGTGCCAACGTTTATGACATTCTGCGTCGCGACACATTGGTTCTGACCAAAAGCGGCGTTGAGAAACTTGTGGAGCGCCTGAAATGAGCAAATACAGCACTCGCAAAGTGACACCGAGCAAGGAACGTTTGTTTGAAGTTCTGCGCGCACCGGTCATTACGGAAAAAACCACTCTGATGAGTGAGTTCAATCAGGTTTGTTTCTTCGTCGCTATTGATGCGTCCAAGCCTGAAATCAGGGCAGCCGTAGAAGATCTATTCAAGGTCAATGTGAAATCGGTCAATACGATCGTGAGCAAGGGCAAAACCAAACGTTTCCGGGGTCGTCCTGGTAAGCGTATCGATACCAAGAAGGCCATCGTCACTCTGGCCGACGGAGATTCAATTGATATCTCCACGGGCCTTTGAGCGACAGGTAGGGATTAACCATGGCACTAAAAAGTTTTAAACCAACGACACCGGGACAACGGAACCTGGTTCTTGTTGACAAATCGGATCTGTGGAAGGGGAAACCCCACAAGCCACTGACCGAAGGTCTGCGCAAGAATGGTGGTCGTAACAACGCTGGTCGTATTACCGCTCGCCGTATTGGTGGTGGTCACAAACGTCGCTACCGGATGATCGACTTCAAACGTCGTGACAAATTCGATGTGGCTGCAACGGTTGAGCGGATTGAGTATGACCCAAACCGGACCGCGTTCATCGCGCTGATCAAATACGACGATGGCGAAATGTCTTACATCCTGGCACCACAGCGCCTCAAAGTTGGCGATCAGGTGATTTCAGGCAAGACCACTGACGTAAAACCCGGCAACGCCATGCTTTTGGCTAACATGCCGGTGGGTACCATTATCCACAATGTGGAAATGAAAGAAGGCAAAGGCGGCCAGATGGCTCGTTCCGCCGGTACCTACGCTCAGTTGATTGGTAAAGATCAGGGCTACGCCCAGCTACGTTTGTCGTCTGGTGAGCTTCGCATGGTTCGTGGCGAATGCATTGCAACGGTTGGTGCTGTATCAAACCCTGATCAGCAGAACATCAAGCTGGGTAAAGCTGGCCGGAAACGGTGGTTGGGTAAACGCCCAAGCGTTCGTGGTGTCGCCATGAACCCCGTCGATCACCCACATGGTGGTGGTGAAGGTCGTACCTCTGGTGGTCGTCACCCGGTTACCCCTTGGGGCAAACCGACAAAAGGTAAGCGGACTCGTAGTAACAAGAAGACTGATCGGCTCATCATGCGCCGTCGTCACGCTAAGAAGAAATAGAGGAGACGCCCCGTGCCACGTTCCGTATGGAAAGGACCTTTTGTTGACGGTTACCTGCTTAAGAAAGCAGAGGATACCCGTGCATCTGGTCGTAACACTGTCATCAAGACTTGGTCGCGTCGCTCGACCATTCTGCCACAGTTCGTTGGCCTGACGTTTGGCGTCTACAACGGTCATAAATTCATTCCGGTGCTGATTACCGAGGACATGATTGGTCACAAGATGGGTGAATTCTCACCGTCGCGTACCTACAACGGTCACGCATCAGACAAGAAGGCTAAGAGGGTTTAAGTCATGGGTAAACGATCCCACGAACGGACCTTGTCCGATAACGAAGCAATGGCATCAGTTCGCCACCTGCGCACAAGTCCGCAGAAGCTGAACCTGGTTGCCCAGTCTATTCGCGGTATGGATTGCGAAAAGGCATTGGCAGAACTTCAGTTCTCCAAGCGCCGTATCGCCGTAGACGTGAAAAAGATTCTGGAAGCCGCTATTGCGAATGCAGAAAACAACCATCAGCTCGACGTTGATCGCTTGTTCGTTAAAGAAGTGACCGTTGGTAAAAGCATGGTGATGAAACGTTGGCGTGCACGTGCCCGTGGCCGTGTAGGTCGGATTGAAAAACCGTTCAGCAACATGCGTTTGATTGTGCGTGAACGCGAGGAGACAGCGTAATGGGTCAAAAGGTAAATCCAATTGGGTTCCGTCTGGGTATCAACCGGACGTCAGACTCCCGCTGGTATGCATCGGATGCTAATTTTGCCGGCATGCTTCATGAAGACCTTGCAATCCGCAAGCTTCTGAAAGAACGCCTGTATTCTGCTGGCATCAGCAAAATCATCATTGAGCGCCCCGCCAAGAAAGCCCGTGTGACTATTCACACTGCGCGCCCTGGTGTGGTTATCGGTAAAAAAGGTGCTGACATTGAAAAGCTGCGCCAGGAAATCTCAAAGTTCACCGGTGATGAAGTTCACCTGAACATTGTTGAGGTCCGTAAGCCGGAAATCGATGCTCAGTTGGTTGCTGAGAATGTCGCCCAGCAGATGGAACGTCGTGTTTCTGTTCGCCGCGCCATGAAACGTGTTGTGCAGGGCGCTATGCGCCTCGGTGCAGAAGGCATCCGGTTGAATTGCACGGGTCGTCTTGGCGGTGCTGAAATCGCTCGTATGCAGTGGTACCGCGAAGGCCGCGTGCCGCTTCACACAATGCGCGCCAATATCGATTACGGTACGGCAACCGCAGCAACGACTTACGGCGCATGTGGCGTCAAGGTGTGGATTTATAAGGGCGATATTCTTGCTCACGATCCACTCGGTGTAGAAAAACAGGCTCAGGATCAACAGGCTGTTCGCTAAGGCGAGCTAGTCTGACGATACAAGGAAATATAAGTTATGCTTAGCCCGAAACGTACAAAGTTCCGTAAAGCGCATAAAGGCCGTATCCACGGCAATGCAAAGGGCGGAACGGCACTGACTTTCGGATCTTATGGTTTGAAAGCGGTAACCCCTGATCGTGTAACCGCACGTCAGCTCGAAGCTGCTCGTCGTGCCATGACCCGTCATATGAAACGTGCTGGTCGTGTATGGATCCGCGTTTTTCCGGATCTGCCGGTTTCTAAAAAACCTGCCGAAGTTCGTCAGGGTAAAGGTAAGGGTACGCCCGAATACTGGTGCGTCCGGATTAAGCCCGGTCGGATCATGTTTGAGGTCGATGGTGTTCCACACGATGTTGCCAAGCGCGCATTTGAATTGGCGGCTGCAAAGCTGCCCGTCAAAACACGTTTTGTTACACGTCTCGGTGAAGAAGGTTAAGGGTCATGAATGCTGCTGATCTGCGTACCAAGTCGAAAGACGAATTGAAAGAAAATCTGCTTAACCTGCGGAAGGAAGCCTTCAATCTGCGCTTCCAGGCTGCAAGTGGGCAATTGGAAAATACTGTGCGGGTCCGTGAAGTACGACGCGACATTGCACGGGTTAAGACCATTATCGGTGAGCAAGCTGGTGCTGCCGCCAAACAGGCTGCTGCGTCCTAATTGTAGGACCGAAGAGGAAAACGAGTCATGTCAAGACGAGTAATGCAAGGTGTCGTAGTTAGCGACAAGATGGAAAAGACCATTGTGGTCAAGGTCGAGCGCAAAGTGATGCACCCGATCTACAAGAAATTCATCCGTCGCTCGAAGAAGTATTCGGCGCACGATGAAGAGAACGTCTGCAAAATTGGTGACAACGTGAAGATTCGCGAATGTAAGCCGATTTCGAAGAACAAGTGTTGGGAAGTCATTGGCGACGAAGCGTAAGCTTTCGTTACGACAATTGACGGATTAAGGAAGTAGAACGATGATTCAGTCGGAAACAAACCTAGAGGTTGCTGACAATTCAGGTGCCCGTCGGGTCCAGTGCATTAAGGTGCTTGGTGGCTCTAAGCGGAAATACGCATCTGTTGGCGACGTGATCGTGGTAACGATTAAAGAAGCGATCCCACGTGGCCGTGTCAAAAAGGGCGAGGTGATGAAAGCTGTTGTCGTACGGACAGCAAAGGACATCAATCGCAAGGACGGCACGTCTATCCGTTTCGACAAGAACGCAGCCGTTCTGATTAACGCGCAAGGTGAGCCTGTTGGTACTCGTATCTTTGGTCCGGTGACCCGTGAGCTTCGCGCTAAGAAATACATGAAAATTATTTCGCTTGCGCCGGAGGTGCTGTAATGGCGACTAAAATTAAAAAGGGTGATCGCGTCCAGGTTCTTACTGGTAAAAGTAAAGGCCTGCGCGGCGAAGTCCTGAAAGTTATCACCGGTAAAGACCGTGCCGTTGTGCAGGGTGTGAATATGATCAAACGTCACACCAAGCCCAACCAGGCGCAGCCCGGCGGTATCATTGAGAAAGAGGCACCTGTTCACGTCTCTAACCTGGCCCACATCGACCCGAAGACCGACAAGCCTACGCGCGTTGGTTTCAAGACGCTGGACGACGGACGTAAAGTTCGTGTTGCCAGTGGTTCGGGCGAGGTTATTGACTCCTAAGGATTGCGGACAATGGCGACTAGACTACAAGAATTATATAAATCAACTGTGCGTGCAAATATGCAGGAACAGTTCGAGTACAAAAACGTGATGGAGATCCCCAAGGTCACCAAAATCGTTATCAATATGGGTGTGGGTGAGGCCTCACAGGACCGTAAAAAGATTGATGGCGCGATTGCTGATATGGAACGCATCACGGGTCAGAAACCTGTCGTTACCCGTGCAAAGAAGTCTATTGCAGCCTTCAAATTGCGCGACGGTATGACAGTGGGTGCAAAGGTTACACTGCGTCGTAACCACATGTACGAATTTCTTGACCGTCTCGTTAATGTTGCGCTGCCTCGTGTCCGTGATTTTCGCGGCCTGAACAGCAAGAGTTTCGATGGCAATGGAAACTTTGCCATGGGAATCAAGGAGCAGATCGTGTTCCCCGAAATCGATTATGATCAGGTTGATCAGATCCGGGGCATGGACATCATCATTTGCACAAATGCAAAGACCGATGATGAAGCATGTGCCTTGCTCAAAGAATTTAGCATGCCGTTTCCTACATAACGGCCCACAAGATACAGAATATACGGATATCGGAGTAAAGACGAATGGCTAAGAAAAGCGCAATAGAACGGGATAAGAAACGTACCCGTCTCGCCGCACGGTATGAAAACCGTAGAGCGACGCTGAAGGCAATTGCAAAAGATGAGGATTCCTCACCTGAGGAACGCTTCAACGCACGCCTGAAGCTGGCAGCTATTCCACGGAATTCCGCCCCTAGCCGTCAGCGGTTGCGGTGCACTTTGTCCGGTCGTCCACGCGGGAACTATCGCAAGTTCAAAATTTCCCGCATTGCGTTACGTGAGCTAGCTTTGTCCGGTCAGATCCCGGGCATGGTTAAGTCGAGTTGGTAAGGAGTTATATCGGATGTCGATGACAGATCCTCTAGGTGATATGCTGACCCGCATTCGGAATGGTCAGAGCGCACGGAAAAGCCAGGTGGTTTCACCCAGCTCTAACCTGCGTCTGAATGTTCTTGAAGTGCTTCAGCGTGAAGGATTCATCCGCAATTTTGAGTCGTACGAAGTACGCCCCGGAATTAGTGAAGTGAACATTGAGCTTAAGTACCATGAAGGTGATCCAGTGATTCGCCAGATCCAGCGCGTATCCACGCCTGGTCGTCGGGTGTATTCGAAAATCAAGGATTTGCACCTGTATTTCAATGGTCTTGGTATTTCAATTTTGTCGACCCCACGTGGTGTGATGTCTGACAATGAAGCCCGCGTTGAAAACGTTGGTGGTGAGGTTCTTTGCCAGGTCTTCTAGTGGACCAGGTAACGAAGATTAATTAGGAGCGAAGAATATGTCGCGAGTTGGCCAAGTCCCTGTATCCGTCCCGGACGGCGTAGATGTGACGATCAACGGAAGTATCGTCTCTGCTAAAGGGAAACTGGGTGAATTGTCTGTCACGTTGACCGACAACATCTCGATTTCACAGGCAGATAAGCAGGTTTCGGTGAAACCGACCAATGACACCAAGCATGCCCAACAGATGTGGGGCACCGCACGGTCTATCATTAGCAATCTGGTTATTGGTGTGTCGGAAGGGTTCAGCAAGAAGCTTGAAGTGAACGGTACCGGTTACCGTGCGCAGGTTCAGGGCAATACCCTGGTTCTGCAACTGGGCTTCAGTCACGATGTTAATTTTCCGATCCCGGAAGGAATCAAGATTAACTGCCCCGATCAGACGCACATTGAGGTCTCCGGCGCTAATAAACAGCGCGTTGGTCAGGTGGCTGCCGAGATCCGTAGTTATCGTCCGCCAGAGCCTTATAAAGGCAAGGGTGTTAAATACGAGGGTGAATACATCCTCCGCAAAGAAGGTAAGAAGAAGTAATCATGGCAAACGCAAAGAAATTATTCGAGCGTCGCAAGCTCAGCGTGCGGGCCCGGATTTCAAAAAAATCAACCCTTCGTCCGCGTCTTTCAGTTTTTCGCTCTGGCCGGCATATCTATGCCCAGGTCATTGACGATGTAAAAGGTGTAACCGTTGCTGCAGCGTCTTCCGTTGAAAAAGACATGCGTAAAACCAGCGGTGCTACAGCCGATGCGGCTGTGGTCGTTGGTAAGCTGATCGCCGAACGCGCCAAGACTGCCGGCGTTGCACAGGTCGTTTTCGACCGTGGTGGTTACCGTTTTCATGGCCGCGTCAAAGCACTGGCCGATGCGGCTCGCGAAAGCGGCCTGGATTTCTAAGGAGTAGACCCTGATGGCACAAGCACCGTCCCCTAGCCAGGACCAGAAAAAAGACCCGCGTGGTGGTGGAAACCAGCGTAACCGCGGTAAACGCGACCAGCGCCAGCGCGATGATAAGCCAGAAGACGATATTGTCGATCGGCTGGTACATATCAACCGTGTCGCCAAGGTGGTCAAGGGTGGTCGTCGTTTCTCATTCGCAGCTCTGGTTGTGGTGGGTGATGGCCGCGGCCGCGTTGGTTTCGGTACGGGTAAAGCCCGCGAAGTGCCGGAAGCCATTCGCAAAGCCACAGATTCAGCCAAGAAAAGCATGATCTGTGTTCCATTGCGTGAAGGTCGGACTCTGCACCATGATGTGATTGGCCGTTATGGCGCCGGACACGTTGTGATGCGTGCGGCCCCTCCTGGTACCGGTATCATTGCTGGTGGTCCAATGCGCGCTGTTTTTGAAACATTGGGCGTGCAGGACGTTGTGGCCAAATCTATCGGCACACAAAACCCGCATAACATGATCAAAGCCACTTTCGAAGCGTTGAACAATTTGCAGTCGCCACGGGCGGTTGCATCTCGTCGGACCAAAAAAGTTGGCGATATCATCTCTCGTCGCGGCGAAGCGGTTGCTGACGCCGCTGCTGAAGCGAAGGAATAGTAGCATGGCTGCGAAACAGACAGTTCGCGTGACCCAGATCAAGAGCGCTATTGGCCGCCCTGGTGATCAACGCGAAACACTTAAAGGTCTCGGCCTGAACAAATTGAACCGTACACGTGATCTGGAAGATACGCCTTCTGTTCGCGGTATGATCAGGAAAGTAAGCCATCTGGTACAGGTGGTAGAAGCTAGCTAATAGCTGTAACCGTTTTCGCCATTCCAAGGCCCGCTACCGAACGTTTACGGTGTGCGGGTTTCTGGTATCACGGGAACAAATAAAGGAAAACGACAATGAAACTGAACGAGGTTCGCGATATAGCCGGCGCCCATGTGGAGCGCAAGCGAGTCGGACGCGGCATTAGCTCAGGCACCGGTAAGACCTCTGGTAAAGGCCACAAGGGACAGCGGTCCCGTAGTGGTGTTTCACTGATTGGTTTTGAAGGTGGCCAGATGCCGTTGTACCGTCGCTTGCCAAAACGTGGTTTCACCAACCCATTTACCAAAGATATTGCGACGGTGAATGTGAGTGTTCTACAGGCTGCTGTAGACGCCAAGAGAATCGATGGCAAGAAAGCTGTAACCGAAGCCGTGCTTATTGAAGCCGGTGTGGTCGGCTCGACCAAAGATGGCGTCAAGTTATTGGCCAAGGGCGAAATTTCAGCCAAGCTGAAAATCGAAGTGTCCTATGCTTCCAAGGCGGCGATTGCTGCGGTGGAAAAGGCTGGTGGTTCTGTCACCTTGCCTGAACCCGTTGTAAAGCCGGCTGGCAAAGGTCATAAGCACGAGCGCGAGAAAGTGGCTAAACCGGCCGCTGCACCTCAAGCTGACGAATCCTGATTAACACTATTAGACCGTAGGTAGCGCACATGGCGTCCACCGCCGAACAACTTGCATCTGGTATGAATTTCGGGGCCTTGGGTAAGGCCACGGAGTTGAAGAACCGCATCTGGTTTACGCTGGGCGCGCTGATTGTCTATCGGTTGGGTACCTACATTCCGCTTCCAGGTATTGATCCGCAGGTGCTGGCCGATGTATTCCGTCAGCAGCAGGGTGGCATCATCGGCATGTTCGATATGTTCTCTGGTGGTGCCTTGTCACGTATGACGATCTTTGCGCTCAATATCATGCCCTATATTACATCTTCAATTATCATGCAGTTGATGACGGCCGTTCATCCGTCACTTGAGCAGTTGAAGAAAGAGGGCGAAAGCGGTCGTAAGCGGATTAATCAATACACTCGCTACCTGACCGTGATCATCACGGCCGTACAGGCTTACGGTATTGCGGTGGGCCTTGAAGGCATGACGTCCAGCGGTATTTCGGCTGTGGGGGAACCTGGCATTTTCTTCCGCTTCACGGTGGTTATAACGCTGGTCGGCGGCACGCTGTTCCTCATGTGGCTGGGCGAGCAGATCACGGCGCGTGGTGTGGGCAATGGCATTTCGCTGATCATCTTTTCCGGTATCGTCGCTAATTTGCCACAGGCATTGGCTGGCACGCTAGAGTTGGGCCGCACAGGCGCTTTGTCGACGCCACTGATCATTGGCTTATTGGCCATGTCTGTGGGCGTGATCTTCGTGATTGTTTTGTTTGAGCGCGCCCAGCGCCGTATCATCATTCAGTATCCCAAGCGCCAGCAAGGCCAGAAGATGACCGAGGGTCAGACTTCTCATCTGCCACTGAAGTTAAATACGGCGGGTGTTATTCCACCGATTTTCGCCAGCTCGATATTATTAATGCCGGTGACGTTGATCCAGTTTTCTGCCGGTTCCGGCCCTGAATGGCTGACCACGGTGACGGCGTATTTGGGCCGCGGCCAGCCATTGTATCTGGGCATCTATGTATCCATGATTGTGTTCTTTGCCTTTTTCTATACAGCCATTGTTTTCAACCCAGCTGATACCGCTGAGAACCTGCGCAAGAATGGCGGCTTCGTGCCTGGTATCCGTCCAGGCAAGAACACCGCGGCTTATCTGGACAAAATCCTTACCCGTTTGACGGTTGTAGGGGCGGCATATTTGGCGGTTATCTGCATGTTGCCTGAGATTCTTATTGCCAAGTTTGCTGTGCCTTTCTATTTCGGTGGTACCAGTTTGTTGATTGTTGTGACGGTAACCATGGACACCGTCGCCCAGGTTCAGTCTCATTTGATCGCGCACCAGTATGAGGGCTTGATCAAGAAGTCTAAACTGAAGGGGCGTCGTTAGATGAACCTGATCTTGTTGGGACCACCCGGTGCCGGTAAGGGTACGCAAGCCAAACGCCTGGAAGACGTGTACGGTATCGTACAGCTTTCCACCGGCGACATGCTACGCGCCGAAGTGGATTCTGGGTCGGAATTGGGCAAGCAAGCTAAAGGAATTATGGAAGCTGGGGACCTGGTGCCTGACGCACTGATCATCGACATGATTTCCGGGCGTATTGACCTTGATGACTGCAAGCAGGGTTTTATCCTGGATGGTTTTCCGCGGACGGTCCCACAGGCCGATGCTTTGGGCTCTATGTTGACCGATAAAGGTTTGCAGATTGACCATGTGATTGCCATTGAGGCCGATAGTGAGGCTGTTGTGGCGCGAGTTACCGGCCGCTACACCTGCTCTGAGTGTGGTTCCGGGTACCATGATGAGTTTCAAAAGCCCGTGAAAGACGGGATTTGTGACAAATGTGGCTCTTCTGACTTTACCAGAAGGGCCGACGACAATGCAGAAACGGTGCGAAACCGACTTTCTGCATACGAAGAACAGACGGCTCCAATCATCGCCTATTATGGTGAAAAGGGCATATTGAAGACTGTAGATGGCATGGCAGATATCGATGTTGTAACTGCCAAGTTGAAGGAAGTGATTGGCTGAAAATTGATGTGATATGGGTTGGTTGACTTGGCGAAATTTACGCCTATAATCGCGCCTCCCACACGTAAATTTTCAGTAATTTATCGTTTAATACCAAAGTGTAAGGAGTAATGACTTTGGCGCGTATTGCTGGTGTAAATATTCCAACCGGAAAGCGAGTGATTATAGCACTCACATATATTCACGGTATCGGACGCACGAAGGCCCTGGAAATTTGTGGTGCTGTTGGCATCTCGAATGAAAAACGGGTCAACGATTTAACTGATGACGAAGTGATTCGCATTCGCGAAACCATTGATCGTGACTTCCAGGTGGAAGGTGATCTTCGGCGCGAAGTAGCGATGAACATCAAACGCTTGATGGACTTGGGTTGCTATCGCGGCCTGCGTCATCGTCGTGGCCTGCCCGTTCGTGGACAGAGCACACATAACAACGCCCGTACCCGCAAAGGCCCGAAAAAAGCCATTGCCGGTAAGAAGAAATAGGGGTTAGAGACGATCATGGCTAAGCCAGCACAACAACGTACACGCAAGCGCGAGCGCAAGAACATCGCTTCTGGTACTGCGCACATTAATGCGACGTTTAATAACACGATGATCACCATCACCGATGCCCAAGGCAATACAATTGCCTGGTCATCTGCTGGTGCCCAGGGTTTTAAAGGATCTCGCAAGTCTACGCCATATGCGGCGCAAATGGCTGGCGAAGATGCCGGTACAAAAGCGCAGGAACACGGCATGAAGACTTTGGAAGTTGAAGTCAAAGGCCCGGGGTCAGGACGTGAGTCCGCACTTCGCGCACTACAGGCAGTTGGTTTCAACATCACATCGATTCGTGATGTCACACCAATTCCACATAACGGATGTCGCCCCCGTAAACGTCGTCGGGTATAACATCGCGTTATTTGAAATTAAGCGGCCATGTTCGAGTATTTCTTGATTATGGTCGTCCGCGTAGGTTCAGGAAGTCCTGAGCTTGATTACAATCGCTGGACAAGAGGTCGTCCCCTGTGATTCAGAATAATTGGCAAGAACTCATTAAACCAACCAAACTCGATATCGAGGCAGGTTCGGATTCATCACGCATCGCATCTATTGTGGTTGAACCACTGGAGCGTGGTTTTGGTCTAACATTGGGCAATGCACTTCGTCGTGTGCTGTTGTCTTCACTTCAGGGCGGAGCCGTCACCAGCATCCAGGTGGATGGTGTGTTGCACGAGTTTTCATCCGTTCCCGGTGTACGTGAAGACGTTACCGATATCGTGCTGAACATTAAATCTGTTTGGCTGAAAATGGATGTTGAAGGTCCAAAACGCATGGAATTGAAAGCCAAAGGGCCATGCGCGGTCACTGCTGGCATGATTGATTCCGGTGCGGATATTACCGTCATGAACCCGGATTTGGTTATTTGCCATCTGGATAGTGGTGCAACATTGAATATGGAACTACTGGTCGAATCCGGTAAGGGCTATCGTTCAGCAACGCAAACCCGTACCGAAGACAGCCCGATTGGTCTTATCCCCATCGATGCGGCTTTCTCACCGGTTCGCAAAGTGTCTTACAAGGTGGACAACACCCGCGTTGGCCAGGAAACTGACTTCGACCGGTTGACCATTGATATTGTAACCAATGGCGCTGTAACACCAGAAGATGCCGTGGCTCTCGCCGCTCGTATCCTTCAGGACCAGTTGCAGGCTTTCATCAACTTCGAAGAACCTCAGGTTCAGACGCAGGAGGAAACCCGTGATGAACTGCCATTCAACCGGAATCTGCTGCGTAAAGTTGATGAGCTGGAATTGTCCGTTCGTTCAGCAAATTGCCTGAAAAACGACAATATCATCTACATCGGCGATCTGGTTCAGAAAACCGAAGCCGACATGCTGCGTACACCTAATTTTGGTCGTAAATCTCTGAACGAGATCAAAGAGGTTTTGGCGCAGATGGGCCTTCATTTGGGCATGGAAATTCCCACTTGGCCGCCTGAAAACATCGAAGACCTGGCAAAACGTCTCGACGAGCCGTTTTAAGTCTAATTCAATATACGAGGCGGCACATAAGACCGCCCACTCAACTGTAAAAATAATGACGTGCGGGTGAAATGGTACGCGCACGATAGAAAAAAGGACCTGAATTATGCGTCACGGAAAAGGACTCCGGAAACTCAACCGGACCAGTTCACATCGTAAAGCCATGTTCTCCAACATGGTTACGGCTCTGGTAACACACGAGCAGATCAAAACCACGTTGCCGAAAGCCAAAGACCTTCGCCGCATGGCTGACAAGATGATCTCGCTTGGAAAAAAAGGCACGCTGCACGCCCGTCGCCAGGCATTTGGTTATCTGCGGGATGATGCTGCGGTCGCAAAGTTGTTCGACACATTGGCCGAACGTTACAAAGAGCGCCCCGGTGGTTACACCCGCGTCTTGAAAGCCGGTTTTCGTTACGGCGATGCGGCCCCAATGGCTGTTATCGAGTTGGTTGATCGCGATACGGAAGCCAAAGGCGCTGGAGATCGTGCCCGTCATGAAGCCATGCTGGAATTGATTGAAAACGAAGATGTAGCTTAGTTCCACTTATTCGTGGATTTAGCAAAAAGGCAGCCTCTGGGCTGCCTTTTTCATTTTGTATCAGTTTGAACCTGATAAGCTACGCGCCAGACATTATCTTGGTGTCTTTACGGATATAAATATGCGGTACATATACGGATTAGTGTTAATGCTGGCTGGCCTTATTCTTTGGGGCAATAGCGCGTGGGCACAGGTTCCCGAGACGCAAGAACAGATAACGCTTTCCTACGCGCCACTGGTCAAACAGACCGCGCCCGCGGTGGTCAATATCTACACCAAGACCGTGGTGCAGGAACGCGCCCGCAATAAGCTGTTCAGTGATCCGTTCTTCAAACAGTTTTTCGGTGACAGCTTAGGCCTGCAATTGGGCGAGCCGAAAGCCAAGGTGAAAAACTCCCTGGGCTCTGGGGTGATTATCGACCCTGATGGTACGATCGTAACCAATAATCATGTGATCGAGGGCGCAGACCAAATCCGGATTGTGTTGCCTGATCGGCGTGAATTTGATGCCACTGTCGTGGGAGCAGACGAACGTACGGATTTGGCCGTGCTGCACATTGAAACCAATGGCACACCGCTGCCGTTCATTGCCTTTCAGGATTCTGACGGTCTGGAGGTCGGTGATCTGGTGTTGGCCATCGGCAATCCGTTTGGGGTGGGGCAGACGGTAACCAGCGGTATTGTGTCTGCCCTCGCTCGAACACAGGTGGGCGTTGCCGATGTGGGTTCGTTCATTCAAACAGATGCGGCTATCAATCCCGGAAATTCGGGCGGTGCACTGGTGAGTATGAGCGGCAAGTTGGTCGGCATAAACACCGCTATATTCTCGAACTCTGGTGGCTCACTTGGTATCGGGTTTGCTGTACCAAGTAATATGGTTCGGTTTGTGATCGAGGGGCTGGAGCATGGTGGTCGTGTGGTGCGCCCGTGGATGGGGGCCTGGGGGCAAGCGGTGACCAGTGATATGGCCGAGCCACTAGGGTTTGATCGACCTATGGGCGTATTGATTAATGGTATATGGCAGGGTGCGGCGGCTGACCGCGGGGACATTCAGGTTGGGGACGTGGTGCTGCAGGTGAACGGGCGGGACGTAAATGATCCCAAAGAACTGGCATTTCGGGTGGCGTCGTTGGCCATCGGCGGGCAGGCCGAGCTGTTGATTGCACGAAACGGCGCCAACCAGACCCACCGCATCAAATTGGAAGTGGCACCGGATGAGCCACCACGCGATTTAAACTGGATCTATGGCAATAACCCGTTGGCCGGAGCCAGCATTCTTAACTTCAATCCTGCTGTGGCAGAAGAGTTGCAGATTGATCGATTTGTTCCCGGCGTATTGATTGTTCAGATCAAACGCGGCACGCCTGCGGCACGGTTGGGGTTTCGCCCTGGCGACAGGATCACGGTTATCAATGAGATAGATATCGAAACCGTCTCCCAAGCTCGCGACATTGTCGCCGGTGAGATGACTGCGTGGGATATCAAAATAGACCGAAATGGCCGAGAGCTTAATCTCGTGGTGGGCCCATGAGCACCTTGTTCGATAGCCAGGTTCAGCGGCCATTAGCGGATCGTTTGCGACCAAAGACATTGGAAGAGGTCGTTGGACAGGATCATCTACTCGGCGTAGGTGATGAGACAACATCTGAGGGTCCGTTACGGCGCATGCTTTCGCTTGGTTTGGTATCGTCACTTGTACTGTGGGGTCCGCCAGGTACGGGAAAAACCACGATCGCCCGATTGCTGGCAGATCATACAGAAATGGTGTTTGAGCCGTTGTCGGCGGTGTTTTCTGGTGTGGCAGACCTTCGCAAAGTATTCGAACGCGCCAAGGCAAACCGTGAGGCGGGCAGGGGAACGCTGCTGTTTATAGACGAGATTCATCGCTTTAACCGGGCACAACAAGACGGTTTTCTGCCCTATGTAGAAGACGGCACTGTGGTGCTGGTGGGCGCAACCACCGAAAACCCTTCGTTTGAGCTGAATCCTGCGTTGTTGTCGCGTTGTCAGGTGCTGGTCTTGAACCGGCTTGACGACCAGGCGCTTGAAAGCATGCTTGATCGGGCGGAAATTGAATTGGAACACCCGCTCCCCCTCACCGAAGATGCCCGCAATGCTTTGCGCGCCATGGCGGACGGGGATGGCCGGTATTTACTTAATCTGGTCGAAATTTTGTCTCAGTTCCCCGCTGAGCCCATTATGGACGTGACAGAACTGGCCCAGGCGGTCCATAAGCGCCGCCCCTTGTATGATAAATCTCAGGACGGCCACTACAACCTGATCAGTGCCCTGCATAAATCCCTACGCGGATCAGACACCGATGCGGCCCTGTATTGGTTTCAACGTATGATACAGGGCGGGGAGGACATGCACTTTATCGCCCGTCGACTGGTACGCTTTGCGGTGGAAGATATTGGCCTGGCCGACCCCAACGCGTTGATTCAATCCATGTCCGCATGGCAGGCCTATGACCGATTGGGATCACCCGAAGGTGAACTGGCGATCGTGCAGTGCATTATCTATCTTGCCACGGCGCCTAAATCTAATGCCGCTTATATGGCAGAAAAGGCTGCACGCAAGGTGGCCATGGAAACGGGTTCGCTGGACCCCCCAAAACACATCCTCAATGCGCCCACCGGTCTGATGAAAGACTTGGGCTATGGTGCGGGATATGAGTACGACCACAACAGCGCGGACGGCTTTTCTGGACAAAACTATTTCCCGGACAATATGCGTCGACCCAGGCTATTCGAACCCGGAGACAAAGGGTTCGAGCGGGAAATTGCAAAACGGGTCGCATATTGGGATAAGATACGCACAGAAAAAAAAGACAAAAAAACCAAGCGAGACGACGACAAATGAGCATAAAACTAATCGTATGGGTTGCCGCCGGTGGGGCGATGGGAGCCGTGGCGCGCTACCTGAGTATGAGCGCTGTAGGCCATTGGTTCGGCCATGGATTCCCGTGGGGAACCATCGTGGTCAATGTGGTGGGGTCGTTCGTACTGGGGGCATTGGTGGAAACGTTTGCCCTGGTTTGGTCACCGTCTGATGCCGTGCGGACCATGTTGGTCGTTGGCGTGCTGGGCTCGTTCACCACGTTTTCAACGTTTTCGCTGGATATTCAGACGCTTATTGCACGCGGTAGCTTCATGGCGGCTGGGGGATACGTGGCGGGATCCGTGGTGGCGGGTATTATGGCCTTTATGGCTGGTATGGCGATCTTTCGCCTGATTTGGTCCTAAGGCTGTAGTAATCATGAGTAACGTTACCAATCGTATTATATCTGATGTAGATGACGGAATCCGCATCGACAAGTGGTTCCATCAGCATTATCCAGCGCTTTCCCACGGCCATTTGCAGAAAATGTTGCGAAAAGGGCAAGTCCGTCTGGATGGGGGACGGGTGAAAGCAAATCACCGGGTCCAGGCCGGTCAGGATGTGCGCGTACCGCCCATGCCAACGCCAGACACAGCGCCTAAGAAAAAACCGAGCCATCAACAAAAGATTACGGACGCTGATATCGCATTTATCCAAAGCCTCGTCATACATCGCGATCAGCACGTTATTGTTATTAATAAGCCGGCGGGGCTTGCTGTTCAGGGCGGTACCGGCACACACCGTCATGTGGATGGCTTGCTCGCAGCACTGGTTGGAAAGAATGAAGAACGTCCACGGTTGGTTCATCGGATTGATAAAGACACCAGTGGTATTCTTGTACTGGCCACCAATACTAATGCAGCGCGAAAACTGACAGCCGCCTTCAAATCCAAAGAGGCCAGGAAGCTTTACTGGGCGGCGGTGGTGGGTGTGCCCTCACCGCCAACCGGGCGTATAGATATAGCCTTGTCAAAGGCCCCGGTTGGGGATAGTTCGCGAGGTCGCGAGCAGATGGTGCCTGACGAAGACGGCGGTAAACGATCAATCACATACTATGAAACCCTGGAACGCGCCGGCCAACAAATCGCCTGGGTGGCGTTTTATCCGGTAACCGGGCGAACACACCAATTACGTGTTCATGCTATGGCAATTGGCCACCCAATCGTCGGTGATGGAAAGTACGGGGGAGAAGAGGCTTTTCCACTGATTGACGGCCTGGACCGCCAGGCTCACCTGCATTCCCGCGCCATCCAAATTCCCCATCCGGCCGGTGGAAAGCTAGAGGTTTCCGCCCCATTACCGGCACATATGGTCAAGACGTGGCGGGCGATCGGGTTTTTGGAAAAAGATCATGACGGGATTGTTGATTGGCCGGACATGTGAACTCTGTTGTCGTTAGGGCTTCTAACGTATATTGTACAATGGGGTTGCGGCAATCAAAGATATCGTCGGTGCTGAAACCGGTGATCATTAATAAAAGACATTTTGGGCCCCCATATGCGTATATTAATAGTTGAAGATCACGACGTTCTTGCGAAAGCCATGAAGGTGGCTTTTGAGAGCGAAGGGTATGTGGTTGATGCCGTTGGCAGGTGTGAAGACGGTGAAGCGGCTTCAGAAACTGTATCCTATGACATTATTGTTCTTGATCGCGGATTGCCGGACAAAGATGGCCTTGAGCTTCTACGTTTGATCCGCAACCGTGGTGATTCCACGCCTGTATTGCTTTTGACGGCACGTACACAAATCAACGAGCGCATCGAAGGCCTCGATAGCGGTGGCGATGATTATGTGGCCAAGCCTGTGGACATGGAAGAACTGATCGCCCGCGTTCGCGCTTTGCTGCGGCGGCCAAATGCCTCACTGGACCTGGTTCTAAGCCTTGGGAATTTGAAATACGATACCCGCAGCAGGGAGGTCCAGATAAATGGATCGATCGTCGGCGTGTCGCGCCGGGAAACCGATGTGCTGGAATTGCTAATACGCCGTAGCGGTCGGGTTGTCCCCAAAGACGTGATGGAAGAAAAACTCTATGGGTTCGACGATGAAGTTTCGTCTAACTCTGTTGAGGTTCATGTGTCACGCTTACGAAAACGTCTGGTGGAATCCGGTGCTGATGTGATGATCAAGACCCGGCGGGGAATAGGATATATCATTTCATCTAACGGGGCGGCGGTCGACTAAGTCATTTTACGCATCGTCAGAATAAAAAAACGCCGGAGAGAAAATACTCTCCGGCGTTTTTCGTTATTCAGTCCAAGAATTGGCGGTGAAATTACTGTGACAACGTCACTTCCACACGGCGGTTCTTGGCTTCGCGCATGCCATCCGATGTTGCCTTCAAGGGGCGGCTTTCACCATATGAAGAACTTAGAATACGGGCAGACACGCCACTTGAATTCAAGGCTGATTCGACGGCCATAACACGCCGTTCCGATAGAGCGTCGTTATATGATTCTCCGCCCGAGAGATCGGCATGACCTGTCAGTACGATGTAACCCATTTCATCTTTGGCAAACTTATGGGCGGCGAGGTTCATGATCAGGGATTTCGCGGATGAATCCAGTGAGGCGCTATTGAAGCCAAAATAGATCATAAATGGACCTGCGGTCGCCATGGCATCGGCGGCTGCCGGTGCAACTGCGGCCATTGGTGCACTCGTTTTAAGCAATAAAGCGAGGGCATCTTCAAAATCGTCACGGCACAGCGCAATGTCATCAGGTTGGACATTTTCTTCCTGTTCCTGGAGCCAGCAATCAAAGCTGGTTTGCGCGATGGCGGCGGCCGTTGGTTTTGTGCGACGACCATCTTCAAGCGCCGCCATGAGACTGTCATATGCAGCATTCAAATCGGCTAACGCTTCATCAGGGATATCGCGATCGCTGACCATTTGTGGATCAGGCAGGGCAGCACCTTCGTTCGCGGCTTCGGCTGCTTCACGGGCTTTGTTACGGAAGAATATTGCATCCGACCAATCTTGCTCAGCGGCTTCGTCACGTCCAATACGCATATATTGACCATGAAGGGATTCTGCAAATTCCCAACTGCTGATCTCCATGTTACCGACGGTATCCATGTCGTAATTGGCGCATGCGGCCAGGATCGGCAATGTTAGTACGATACCGGATAGTTTTTTTATCATTTTCATTGTAGCCACCTCCTCAGGTTTTGGTTCGTTATTGTTCTCTCAGGGTGCTATGCATTGGCAACGACGCCCATGCGCCACCCGGTTGACCACATTAAACACTGTTTCAACGTCTTTGCAAAATGGTAATCATCAATTTCCTCGAGAACATGCCAAGCGACCAAATCGGTGATTTTACTGCATACGCCCGGATGAGCCCTTTAAATTTGATCGATCTATATGACAGAGGCTAACATTCAATCATATCTGGCTATTTTTGACTGTGATGGGACGCTCGTTGATTCGGCAGCCTCCATTGTTTCCACCATGAAAACCACTTTTGTGGATCACGGGCTTGAAGTACCCACAAACGATAACATCCAGCGCATCATTGGTTTACCGTTGACCGATGCAATCGCTCGTTTGAATCCTTTGGTATCTGAGGGTGACGCCGAAATGCTGTCAGAACACTACAAATCAAGGTTTCGAGAATTACGCCGGGCGGGGGCGGTGCATGAGCCGATGTTTTCTGGCGTATCGCAGGCTTTGGCGCATCTTGATCGAGCCAATTGGACCATGGGGATCGCCACGGGAAAAGCCAGCCACGGTCTGGTAGCGACGTTGGAGCCTCATGGTATTCTGGATTACTTTGTAACCCGGCAAACGTCAGACGTGGCAAAAGGGAAACCACACCCGGATATGGTGCTGAGAGCCATGGAAGAAACGGACACACGGTCAGAGACAACGGTTATGATTGGTGATACGACTTTTGATATGGAAATGGCCCGGAACGCCGGTGTAAAGGGTATTGGCGTTTCCTGGGGTTATCACAAGCCGGAAGAATTATACCAGGCTGGCGCGGCAATCGTCATCGATGACTTCGACGGTCTTGCCGGTGTTCTTAATACGTTGTTGGAAGGTGATTAATGAAACGGGTACTCAGAATATTATTCGTGATCGGGTTTCTTCTGATCGCCCTTGTTGTTGCGGGCGTCGCTGTTCTGTCATCCATGGATTTCAATCAATACAAGGGCTTGATCGCTGAGCAAGCCAGTGATGCAACCGGACGTAAGCTCATTATTGATGGTGAGCTGGAGCTGAATATCTCGTTGAACCCATCCGTGTCGGTGGATGGCGTCAGCTTTGCTAACGCATCCTGGGGCTCAAAACCAGAAATGCTGACACTGGAACGGTTTGCGGCTGAAATATCACTTATCCCGCTTCTTAGTGGCGATATACAGGTGAAACGTGTGGTGCTTTATGGTGCGGACCTTCTGCTTGAAACAGATAGTGCAGGTCATGGAAATTGGGAATTCAATTCTACGTCCACTGAAAGCGACGATACCGATTATGGTGAAGGCGAGGCG
>Ga0233433_10001516_pt1 | contig 21950 bp, 20 predicted proteins | sample SI_122_August201_5_FD_179868 | JGI IMG/M metagenome (GOLD analysis project Ga0233433, IMG submission 179868) | Seawater microbial communities from Saanich Inlet, British Columbia, Canada - SI_122_August2016_100_MG | ecosystem: Environmental > Aquatic > Marine > Inlet | place: Canada: British...
AAGTTGGGTGGGGGGGGGAAAGTAGAGGTGCGGTTGGTTTGGGAGGATACGGGGGTGGCGGTAACAAGTGGATTGGATTGGCACGTTGCGAATACAAAAGATGACGGGACGTGGGGGGCGGTGTTGGAGAATATTCCGGCGGGCGGGTTGTATCGGCTGGAGACGCGGTTGCGGGTAGCGGAAATTCCGGCGGGGGAGTGGTCGCCGCGGGGGGATATGCGGCATTTTTTGGGGGTGGGGGACTTGTGGGTTATTGCGGGGCAAAGTAATTCAGCCGGTTATGGGCGCGGGCCGTATGAGGACCCGGCGGAGTTGGGCGTGCATCTGTTTCGCAATAGTGAGCGATGGGCGCTGGCGACGCATCCGATGAACGAGTCGACGGATACCCAACACGCGGTCAATCGCGAGGCGGCGAACCCGGGGCACTCGCCGTATTTACAGTTCGGGCGTTTGTTGAAACGGGACTTGGGTTATCCAGTGGGGTTGGTGCAGACTTCGTTGGGTGGGTCGCCGCTGAGAAGGTGGAATCCGGGAGAGCCGGAGGATTCGGATCTGTTTGAGAATATGGTGCGGTGTGTGGAAAAGGTTGGCGGCAAGGTGCGGGGGATACTGTGGTATCAAGGGGAGAGTGACGCGGGCACGGATGCGGATGCGACGAGTTATGCCGAGCGATTTGCGCAGGCGGTCGGCGCTTGGCGAGAGGCGTTGAAGGATACAAAACTGCCGGTGTTGACGGTGCAATTGAATCGGGTATTCCGACCAGAAGATGACGCGGAGGCCGATCGCTATTGGAGCCAGGTACGCGAAGCGCAGCGGCAAGTGCCCAAGCAGGTGCCTGTGGTAGCGGTGGTGCCGACCTTGGATTTGCCGCTGTCGGATCTGATCCACATTAGCCCGGCGGGCAATATGCTCTTGGGCGAGCGCTTGGCGCGGGCGGCGTTGGGCATGGTCTACGGGCGGGGCATCGCTTGGAAGGCGCCGGACTTAGTGGCGGTGCGGAGCAAGAATGGGCGCGTGGAGTTGGAATTTGTGAATGTCGAGAGCCGGATGGATTCGATCGATGTGCAGGCGAATGCTTTTCGCATTGAGGACGAAGGGGGGCAAGTGCCGGTGACGGAAGTGATTTACCCGCAGGATAATCGCGTCGAATTGGTTCTGGGGCGGGGGTTGCAAGGCAAAGCCACAGTGCACGGTGCTTATGGCATGGCGCCGGCGACGGCGCCGGCGGATATGGAGCGCTTTTTGCCGATGTTGGGTTTTGCGGGAGTGGATATCGCTTGCGATTGCTGAGTTTGCGAGACTAGAGTGGCTGTTTTGTACAAAAGCTCCCAAAGGCTATAATGCCTTCGGGAGCTTTTGTCTTATATCTGGGGGTGGGCCTGTTTATTGCATCGGCGAAAAGTCGACCGGCTGCATGTCTTTGGAGATGACCTCCTCGACGATTGGGCCGTTGGCTTCGGTGCGCTCGCGGGTCGCGAGCCATTCGGGGTCGGCGCGGAAGGCGTCCCAGGCTTTTGCCTGCGCTTCGGCGCTCTCGTAGCGCATCAGGTAAACCAAGGCGTAGTCTTCTTCCGGCTTAGTGATCGTCCAAAAACCGAGGCATTCCATATCGTATTTTTTGAACAGGCCCATCGTGACGTCGCGGAAGCGGGCGAGGATGTCGTCCATCCGGCCTTCGGGCACGAGGTAGGTGCGCATTTCATATTGCATGGTGTGGTTCCTTTGTCGGTGGTTGGTAGTGGATCAATTTTTTGCCTATCGGGTTTAGAACGGTTGCGGATAGGTCCGTTGCCAGCCCGGCTGACCGAACGCTTCGTCGCCCGATAGGTCGCGCGCGTAGACGAGTTGATCGTGGCGCGAGGCGAGCACCGAGCGCATGATCTCGCGCGTTAGCGCGCTGTCGAGGCGTTCGTAGATTGCGCGGTGGCTTTCATCGCGGATCAGGTTATTTATTTCTGTTGGATCTTCCTGCAAATCGAAAAGCATGTGCTCGTCGGTCGAGTATTTACAGAGTTTGTAACGGCCGTCGTAGGCCATCCATCCACCGGCCATCATACCGTATAGGTATTCGCGTGGCGCGCACTCTTTCAGGCCTAAGCTCGGTAAGGGCTGAAAGTCGACATAGTCGGGGGTCTCACAACCGGCGAACTGCATCATGCTCGGCGTGACGTCGGCCAGGGCAACGAGATCGCTGTTTTCGCGGCCGCCCGGCTGGCCGGGGACGCGGGCGATGAGCGGTACGTGGCAGGAGGCCTCGAAGAAGCTGCCCTTGCCGATGAGGTTGTGGTCTCCGAGGTAATCGCCGTGGTCGGAAGCGAAGAGGATGATGGTGTTGTCGAGCTGGCCGGTAGCGCGCAGGGCTTGCAATATTTCGCCGACCATGTGGTCGATTTGCGCGACCAGGCCGCAGTAATGGGCGCGAATTTTGGCCTTGTGTGCTTGAGTGAACTCGCTGTAGTCGACGCCGTTCCAAGGTAATTTGTTGCCATTGATATTGCCTTCGCGCATCTTGGGGTGCTCGCCCTCGACCTCCGGGATAGCTGGCGGCATGTCGGCGGGGTCATAGCGATCGGCGAATTCGGGCGAGGGGTCGTAGGGGCAGTGCGGGCCGGGGAAGCCGACCATCGCGGCAAAGGGCTGCTCGCGATCGTAGTCGCGGATAAAGCGGGTGGCTGCGTCGCCGACAAAATAATCCCAGGAGCAGTCGAAGGGGTGCTGGTGTACAAAGGCGCCGCGGTTTTCCAGGTAACCTTCGTGCTCGTTGCCGTGTAATTTACGCAGGCCCTTTTGTGCGAGAAAATCGGCGTAGTCGTCTTGGATATGCAGCCAGCGTTTGTCTTCGCAGATCACCCGCTCGTCATAGCCCATCATCGCGTCCCAGGGGTAGAAGTGCATCTTGCCGATGCCGGCGGTATGATAGCCGTTTTCGCCGAGCAATTCGGGCCAGGTGCGAATGCCGCAGGCGGCGTAGTCGGGGCGGATGAACTGGAAGTTGTTGAGCACCCCAGCCCTGATGCTATTGAGGCCGGTGAGGATATTGTGGCGGGCGGTGACGCAGACTGGTGAGGTCGAATAGGCGTTGCGATAGAGCGTGCCTTCGCCGGCGAGGCTGTCGATGTGGGGGGTGTTGATAAAGTCCGCGCCATAACACGAGAGAAAATCGGGGCGCAGTTGGTCGGGCATTAGGAAGAGGATATTGGGTTTGCTCATGGTGGCTTTCCGTTGGCATGCGATGGGAAAATTCGTTGCGGCGCATATACTCCGCAAGGGGCCCGGGAGATTAGTTTCGCTCAGCCAAAAGGGCTTTAATACCTGCCGTTATTATTTTAATGGCTTTTTCATTGTGCTGGTCGTAGGGCACGACAAGGTCGGCATATTGCCGGGTCGGTTCTGTGTGCTGCGGAAAATTGGGCGATACGTCCCGGCGGTACCAGGCGACAACCGTTTCCAAGTCGGTGCCGTTTTGAGTGTCCCGCAGCATGCGTCGCAGGACGCGCTCGTGTGTGTCTACGTCGAGATAGACCTTGAGGTCTAACAAGGTGCGTAGGTCTTTGTTGCCGAAGATTAAATGTCCTTCGACAAGTACTATATCGGCCGGCTCGATATGCTGTGGCCCTTCGCCACGGCGTGCCGACGGTGTGCCGGCGACCGGCTCTTCTATGGCCTGGCGCGCGGAGAGGCGTTCCACCTGACCTATCAGCTCCGGCCAGCGCACCGCTCGCGGGTGATTCGTGGTGCGTGCGGCCTCGCGTTCGGCTGCGGGTAATTCTTCCCAGTCGCGGAAATAGCGGTCTTGGTTTAATACGACCGGTTGCTGCGGGGCGAGCGCCGCGACCAGCGCGGCGGCAAAAGTGGTCTTGCCCGCCGACGATCCGCCGGTGATACCGACGACTACGGGTTTTACTAGTGCTGTAGCTATAAGGTTAACTCCCTTCTTCTTTAATCCATTGCAAGCCGTTGCGGCGATTGACCTCGGTGGCGAAATCGCCTTCCTGGTGCCAGGCGTGCCCGAACGGGTGTTCGGGGTAGCGCCGTGATTTGGGTAGGCGCAGCACACCCGCGTCGCAGCGGACGCGCTCGCGCCGCTGCCCACAAATCATGATCCCGGTATCTTTCCAGACTCCGTCGGCCAGTTGGAATGCGTCGTCGGCCCGGTACTGGAAGACGATACCGCGCCGCGGAGCGCCGCTGGGGTTGGGCCCAGAGCTGTGCAGCGCCAGACAGTGATGGATGCTGATCCCGCCGGCCTTCGGCTTGACGGGTGCGACGCGGTCGGAGTGGTCTTCCCATATCTCGGTCTGGGTACAGCCGCCACTAAACAGGCCGTTTTCGCTTATGTGGTCAAGTAGGCCGAGTTTGTGCGAGCCACGTATCATATGCATACAGCCATTGTCTTCGGTGGCGTCGTCGAGCATTACCATCACCGCAACAAGGTCGGTATTGGTGTGTGGGAAATAGGCAAAATCCTGATGCCATCTGAAGCCGCCTTTTTCCCGCTGCACAGGTTGCGCTGCCAGTTTGGAGTGCTGCAGCTGGATATCGGGGCCGATCAAGGAGATCAGGCGCGAGACGATGCGCGGGTCCCGCGCCAGTTGCAGAAAGGCTTGGTGGCGCACGGTCAGCTCCAGCGAGTGAATAAGGCGCTCGGATTGCGCCCATTGTTGGTCTTCGGGCGCGCTACAGGCTTGGCGCAGGGTTTCGACTTCGTCCCCGGTGAATAGATCGTCGACGACGATAAAACTGTCTTCTGCGAAGCGGGCCAGTTCGTTTTTGCTCAATCCCGCATGCATTGCGTTTTCTGCCATAGTTGCTTGCCTGAAATAGTAAAGTCCAGCGCGTACCGAATTGTGGATAACGGAGAGAAAGTTACGGGTTGGGTGTTGGTGACTTTCCAGCGGATGTGGAGAGTAAGAAAGTGCAATTGCGGCGGCGTGTAAATCCCCCGCTATATCTTGAAGTGTTCGACCGCCTGCTGCATCTGCCCGGAGAGGGCGTCGAGTTCCTGCGAGGCCTGCTGCACGGAGGTGGCCAATTCGGAGATATGGTCGGAGACGCCGGCGAAGTCGCCCATCGCGCGGGTGGTCTCTTCGCCGCTGCCGGCGATATTGCTCAAGCTTTCGGATATGTTGAGTTGGGTCGCGTTTTGCTCCTCGACGGCGGTGGCGATGGTCGCGGTGAGTTGGTCGATGCGCTGGACGATCGTCGAGAGCTTGTGTATCGCGTCGGTCGATTCGCCGCTACTGTGTTGGATGCCGCCGATCAGATGGGAAATATCATCGGCCGATTGCGTGGTCTTATTGGCCAATTCTTTGACCTCGGCGGCGACGACGGCGAAGCGGCGGCCAGCCTCGCCCGAACGGGAGGCTTCGATCGAGGCGTTGAGGGCCAATAGATTGATCTGTTTGGCGATACCAGTGATCAGGTCGACGATTTTGCCGATCTCGCGGGAGCGGTTTGCCAGCGTGCCCATGACGACGTCGGTGTTCTGGGCGATCTGCATGGCTTCCGTGGCGATATCGGCGACCTGGCGGGTGTTGGTAGTGATCTCACCTATCGTAATGGCCGACTCGTTCATTGCGGCGGCGACGGCGGCGACATGGCGGTTGACCTGTTGCGTGTTGTTCGAGATGCCGTGGCTCTGCTTGGAGGCTTGTTGCGCGTCACCGGCCATCTGCAGGCTCATCTGTTTCAGGGATTCCGAGGCTTTTTCCAGGTGCAGCGACCCTTCGGTGACTTGGCCGATGATCTGGCGCAGGAAGGCCATCTGTTGAAAGGCGTTGCCGAGCACGTCGCGCTCGGAACGGGGTTGCACTTCTTGGCGCAGATCGCCACCGGCGATGGCGGTGGCGGTGGCGGCCATCGTTTGTAGATAATCCGTCATCTGGTGGAAGGCGTTGCCCAACACGTCGTGTTGCGATTTTGGGGCGAACTCGCGGTCGAGTTCGCCAGCGGAAATTTGCGTCGCGTCGGCGGCCATCTGATGCAGGTAGGCGACCATATTCCTGAAGGCGGTGTTCAGCGAGCCGATCTCGTCGTGCGAGCGTATCTCGGCCAATTGCACTTCGATATTGCCATTGGCGATCTGGGCGGCAGCACGCACATTGGCCGCCAGGGGATCCGAGATATTGCGTTTGACCAGGATGAGCAGAATGATAATTTCGACGGCGATCAGAGCGAATAGACCGATGCCGAGCAGGGTGACGGTTTCGTGCATTTGCGCGGTGATGAACTGGCGCGAAAACGCTATCTGAAGCTGGCCGATGGACTCATCCTCGTAGTCGATCGAGATCTGCCGAGTAAAAGAATCAGGATAGGCGAGTGGTGCGTTGCCCTCGGTGAAATCGATGGTGGAGGAGGATCTCAGGTCTTTGCCCTGGTGCCAAATCGGCGTACCGGTGCCCGCTTCGGTCAACTTGATGGCGAGGATATCGGAGTTGGAGAGGAAGGATTGTAGCAGGCGGCCGATTTGGTTGTTGTCCATCGTCCATATCGGTGCCACGAGTGCCATCGCGCACTGCTCGGTGATCCACTCGGCGCGGGTGTCGAGGATGTCGGTGAATTTTCGTTCCTGCTGATACATGCCCAACACGCCGATCGTGACCATGACAATGACGATCGCCACGGTGACTTGTAGGGCGAGTTTGGCGCCGATGCTCCAAGTGTTCATAAATAAGTCAGACGCTTAAGCTGGGGTGGATGGACTGTCCGAGGGTATTCCCTGCGCTCATTCTCGCCCTACATCCTATCGGGCTCCGAGGCTATCCCCTGCGCCGCAATCCTGCGGCTCCGGAGACAGCAAAGCCGCTCAAGAGAATACCCTCGGACAGCCCTGCGGATACTTCTTTAGGCGCTCTTTAGGCTGACCTATAGCCCAAAGAACGTTTTTTGAGAATGGTGCTTGGGGAGCCTTCTATTGTATCTCTTATTATTTATCGACAGAAAGTGGGTGTTTTTTAACAATTTTTGCAATTTTTTGGCGTGGGGTTAGAAGTCGAAGCGAAAATTGGTCACTATCGCCTTTTCGTAGGCTGGTTGGGGCGGGTCGGTGGATTTGGGGAAAACCCCGGAGAATGCGAGAAAAATTTTTGGAGAAGCGGTGGTTGGCGAACAGTAGCAAAGATAGAGTGATGGTATGTGTTATGCGTGTCATTTTGTGCCCATAGGTTATTGGAGATGTTGGGCGTAGATGGTGTCGATGACGCCAGCGGCGCGCAAATCCTTGAGGGCTTTGCTCAACGGTTCGAGGATTTTGGGGTCGGTGGACTTGTGGAAGGCGTAGCCCATATGCGATTTCTGTAGTACGTGGACCGATTCGTACTCCTTGGGGTCCATGCCGGCGAGGATAAACTGGTATTGGGCGATGTCCTCGGCGTAGGCGATGGCGTGTAGGCGCCCCTTGGCGAGCATTTGTACCATATTGAATGCCGAATGGGTGATATTGAGGTTCTTGTCCTTGGCACCAAAGGCGCGCACTAACTGATCGCCGATATCGTCGCGGACAACCCCGATTTTGAGCGCTTTGAGATCGGCCGCGTCGGCGACCTTGAGATGCTTGGCTACCGGAGCGATAATCGAGACTTGCGTTGGAATAATCGGCCCGACGAACTGAAAATGCTTGAGGCGCTCTTCGGTATAGGTCATGGAGAAGAGCGCGGTGCCGGGGGTGTCGAGCAGTTTTTCGTAGGAGCGCGCCCAAGGCAGGACCTTGAGATCCTCGCGGGTCAGTTGTACGCCAACTTTTTTGAAAACTTCGATCAGGATATCAACGGTGATGCCCTGTAGTTTTCCGTCTTTGTCCACATAGTTAAAAGGCGGATACTCCTCCGTCATCCAGTCCAGGGCCTCAATCTGTTTGAGGATCTCAGCAGGCGTTTGCGCGTATAGGCTGGTGGTGGTGAGCAAGAGGGCGATGGCGATAAGCTTCTTCATATGGCCTCGTTAACCAGTTCGTTGATGTATAGGTAGTGTTTGGGGGGGGTAGAACAAATCAACCAGCGCGCTCTGTGCTCGCCAGATTTTCCACATGATAATTTTAATAATATATGCATAAAAAAAATAAAAATGATTATAACGTCTTGTTTGATTAATGAAAGCGAGCGTGTCTTGTGCATGAACAAGGGGCTTGTTAGTATTATAAACTGACTGACAAGTCAGTTTATAATACGATGCCAATGAATTTGAACCCCTTTACACCCTTCGCGTCTTATTTACGTCCGTATCGCTGGGAAATCACCGTCGGTTTGCTCCTCTTGCTGGGGGTGCAAACGGCGACGATGACGGTGCCCATGATACTGAAGTGGGCTATCGATGCGGCTGGCGCTTCGATAGCGGAGGAGCCTTTCGACTATTATACGGGTGACATAAAGGGCGACCTAGCGCTCTATGCCGGAGGTCTGGCGGTGTTGGGGCTGGTGCAGTGGTTATTGTCCTTTGGCATGCGTTTTTATTTATCGTCGATGGCCCGATTAGTCGAGCGGGATGTGCGGCGGGCCTATGTCCAGCACCTACTCGAATTGCCGCTGGGTTTTTTTCATCAGTGGCAGGTGGGCGATCTGATGGCTCGGGCCACCAGCGACGTCGAGGCGATTCAGCGTTTTATGCACCACGCTTTCCGCATGACGCTGACCGGCTTGCTGACTTTCTTGTTGAGCCTGGTGTTGATGAGCATGATCGACTGGCAGTTGGCGCTGTTGTCGCTGGCGCCGATGCCCTTGATGGCGCTGATGACGCGTTGGGTCGGCGGTATGGTGCGTGTAGGCTATCGTCAGGTGCAGGAGCAATTCGCCGCCATCGTCACGCAAATCCAGGAGAATTTGTCGGGGATTCGAGTGGTTAAAGCCTTCGCGCTCGGCGCGGATCAGCGCAAAAAATTCGCCTGCCTCAACGAGGATTATGTCGTTAAGAACCGCCACCTGATTAATATCCGCAGCCTGTTCTTCCCCTTCACTTTTCTGATCAATGGTTTGTCGATGCTGGTTATTCTCTGGCTAGGGGGCGTGCGAGTCATCGAAGGCAGCCTCAGTTTGGGGGCCTTCGTCGCCTTCAACGCTTATTTGTTGCGGATGGGGCGGCCGATGATGTTTCTGGGGCGGATCGTCGACGAATATCAGCGGGCTGTTGCCTCCTTGCGGCGCATCGAGGCGATTTTGCACGAAAGACCGCAGATCGACGACGGCGGCGACGACGGTGGGGTGATCCGCGGCGAGATTGAATTTCGCGATCTCTATTTTTCTTACGACGGGCAAGAAGTATTGCGCGGTGTCAACGTTAAGATTCCGGCCGGCGGGACCTTGGCGGTGGTCGGTCGGGTTGGATCGGGCAAAACCACGCTGGCGCGGTTGCTGCCACGGTTGATTGAGGCGGGCGTCGGTCAGGTCCTGATCGACGGCGTGCCGATCGAGCAGATTCCGCTGAAGAAACTGCGCGCCGCCATCGGTTATGTGCCGCAGGACACCTTTTTGTTCTCGGATACTATCCGCGAGAACATCGCCTTGGGTATGGCGGATGAGGTGGTTGAAGAGGCGGTGAAGGCCGCACAACTCAAGACCGATCTGGGGACTTTCCCGGCTGGTTTTGAAACGGTTGTCGGCGAGCGCGGCGTGACGCTTTCGGGCGGGCAGAAACAGCGTACGGCCCTCGCCCGCGCGATCGCCCGCGACCCGGTGATCCTGATCCTCGATGACGCGCTGGCCAGCGTCGACACGCGCACTGAGGAGGAGATCCTCAAGGCGCTGCGCCGAGAGATGGCCGCGCGCACGACGATTCTTATCGCCCACCGGATTTCCACCGTCAAGGACGCCGACCAAATTATAGTCCTCGACGAGGGCGCAGTCGCCGAACGCGGCACCCACGAGGAACTAGTCGCGCAGGACGGGATGTACGCCGATATGTATCGCCGGCAGCATTTGGCCGAGGAATTGGGCGAGTTATGAGCGCGGAAGAGTCGGTCGACGACACGGGCATAGATCCGCGGCTCTTGGCCCGCTTGCTGGGCTATCTGCGGCCCTATGCGCGCTGGATGTTGTTGACTTTGGCGCTGATTACGGCGGCCGCCGCCGTGCAGCAGGCCGGCCCCTTTCTCACCAAGATCGCCGTTGACGACTACATCCTGCCCGGCGACGCCGAGGGTTTGGGCTGGGTGATCTCGGTCTATGCGGGCTTGCTGGTGCTGCAGTTCGGGATCAGTTATGCCCAGGGTTGGGCGACGAGCATGGTCGGCCAATGGGCAATGCGCGATGTGCGGGGGCAGATCTTCGCGCATCTGCAACGTTTGCCGCTGAGTTTTTACGACCGCACTCCGATTGGCCGGCTGATGGCGCACAATACTAGCGACGTCGACGCGCTCAACGAGCTTTTTACCGACGGCGTGATCTCGGTGCTCAGCGACATCTTCACGATTCTCGCGATTCTCGGTTATATCTTTTATATGGACGTTAAGTTGGGCCTGTTGACCAGCGCATCGTTGCCGCTGTGCTTTTTCGCCATTGCCTGGCTGCAGCAAAAGACCTTTCGCGCCGACCGGGTCGCCAGGACGCGTTTCGCCCGTTTCACCGCCTCGCTACAAGAGGCGATTTCGGGCATGGAGGTTGTGCAACTCTTCGGCTGCGAGCAGCGCAGCGCCGACCGCTTCGCCGAGGCCAACGACGCCTATCTCGATGCCAGGCTACACCGCACGTTCTACCATTCGCTTTATTTCCCCTTTATGGAATTATGCGGCGTCGGGGTTATGGCCCTGGTGTTGTGGTATGGTGGTGGCCAGCTGCTCAGGGACCAAATCCAGTGGGGCGTGCTGGTGGCTATGCTACAATACGTGACGCGTTTTTTCATGCCGATTCGCGATATTGCCGAGCGCTATTCGACTTTGCAAATGGCGATGGCTTCCTCCGAACGGATCTTTGAATTGCTCGATTACGAGCCGGAGCCTGTGGGCGGCGGCTACCGGGCCGAGCGCGTGCGCGGCGAGATCGAATTCCGCGATGTTTCGTTCGCATACGAAGGGGAAGATTGGGTCCTGCGTGAGGCCTCGTTCCGAGCTGCACCGGGGCAGAGCATCGCCATAGTCGGTGCCACCGGCGCCGGCAAGAGCACGATCATCAATCTGATCGGTCGTTTCTATGAGATACAGCAGGGACAGATCCTAGTCGACGGCGTCGATCTGCGCGAATGGGATGTCGAAGCGCTGCGCCGCCATATCGGTGTGGTGCAGCAGGATGTTTTTTTGTTTGCCGGCGACATCGAGGGCAATATCGGTCTGGGTCGCACCTCGCGCGACCGGGTCGAACAGGCTGCCCGCGATGTCAACGCCGATCGTTTTATCGCCACTTTGCCGGAAGGGCTCGCCCACCAAGTTGCCGAACGCGGTGTCTCGTTCTCCGCCGGGCAGCGGCAGTTATTGGCCTTTGCTCGGGCCCTGGCCGCCGAGCCGGATATCCTGGTCCTCGACGAGGCGACGGCCAATATCGACACCGAGACCGAAATGTGGATACAGGAGGCCGTCGATAAGCTGATGGACGGTCGGACGTCGATCGTGGTCGCGCACCGACTCTCGACGATCCGTAACGCCGACAAGATTCTAGTTATGCACCATGGCCGGATTCGCGAGGAAGGGCGGCATGAGGAGTTGTTAGCGCAGCAGGGGATCTATTATCGGTTGCACCAGTTGCAGTATAGTGAGGGGTAAGGCAGGATGTGGGGATGTGGGGATGGCACTTTTCCTTTTATCAATTTCCTTGCCCCCCAGAATACCACGAGCGACCAGCCCCTCCGCCATAAGACTTCCCTTTTTTTAAGAGAGAAATATATCTCTGCGGAGCGGCAGGCAGCCCCCTGCCCCGCAGCGTGAGACGCACACTCAAGAGCATACTGATTATCAAATAGTTAAGAACTAATCGAGACAGGTAGACCTAAGCGATAATAGTCTCTCCATTTGCATTTTCGTTGGGATTTCACCTGAAATCTGATTAGTGTATTGCTCCCTGCGCATCGTTCTTAGCGGTGCACAGGGCAGGTGAAACCACTATTGGAGACTCTCCCTGGGAAGATACAACCAAAGTGGGTTTGGTACGTTTTATCAAGAACGGCATCGAAACGCGGATCGCACTACGACGCTTGGACCGGCATAAGGAGACCGTCATCGTCATGCTGACGACGGAGACCGAGCGCAGGATCGTCCAGAGCGTCTCGTCCTACAAATGGCAGCGGCTATGTCGTCAAAGAGCCGTGGAAGGTGATGGCGGGAAAACTGGGGGGCTTTCTCAAGGCCAATTAAGCTTAGTCATCTTTTTTCAACAACCTGCCCCAGAACGCGTCGTAGCGATGCACGGTGTCGACCTTGCCCGTTCCGTCGTGCAACGGCCGCCGTTCGTTATACCACCTGAATATTCCCCCGCGTAAATTCGCCAGCGAAACCGCCCCCGCCTCCAGCGCTTGTTGTTGTACCCGTTCGAGCAATATCGAAGAGCGATAGCCCACCGAGCAATAGAAGACTAATTCCTTCTCTTTTAAAGCGCCCGCAAACATCCGGGCGAATTCGTCGGCTGTCAGGTCGGGGTCGGCGCGCACCGCGCCGCGGATACGGCTGACGGCGAATTCGTCGGCGCGGCGCACGTCCAAGAGCAGCACTCCGCTACTGTCCTGTGTGTTTAGACGGGTGGCAAGGCTATCGGTTTTCAGCTGTGCTACGGGGTGTTTGAGCGCGAGCGTCCTTTCGATCAGGGCCAGTGCGGATTGCGCCGTGGCGGTGCCCGAAAAAAGCAGGAGAAGTAGGATCGTAATCACGCCAGTTCTCGGCGGGGAATGGGCGGATGTCGCTGCCGAGGGCCTCGCGAATCTTCTCTTCGAGGGCGGAAGCGCTGAAGAGTTGCTAGATAAAGTGCCGTCCGGCATCGATCACGTAGTGCGTAAGCAGAACGTTGTCGGTATAGTGTTACATAAACAGCACATAGATGCCCGGTCGGATCTATTCGAGGGCCGCGACGAGTTCGGGGGCCGCGCATCTTGGGTTTTTGCGACAGGAGACGGATAGACCTCGATTGTAGGGGTGTGCCGTCTTCTTGCTGGGAGTCTCTCTCGCTCATGTTTGGTCCAGTATCAAAAATATACTAATGACCTGATTATTATTGCTTACAGCTATTGTTATTGACCCTATAAAAAAGATATCCGCAAATAGTGCGGTATCGTCATTCGGCTTATATAGACCGGAGCGTGCTTAAGGCTTGCGCAAGCCGGCCAATATCGCTGCCGCCAATTCCATCGTGGCGATGGCCTCGTCGAGGTCGGCGGCCGGCGCGCCGATCGGGCGGCCTTCCTTGATGCAGTCGAAAAAGTAGCGGTCTTGCGCCTCGGTGCTGTCGGGGCCGGCGGCTTCGACAGGCCTCCGTTCCCCGTCGCAGACGAATTCACCCCCGCTGATGCCTTCGAGATAGGCGGAAATACCGCGCCCGTGAATTTCGTAGCGTTCGAGGCGGGCGTCGGTGGTGTAGTTGGCGCTGATCTGGGCGACGCACTCATTTTCAAAGACGACCAGCGCGGCGTACACGTCCTTGTAGGCGGACACGCGCCGGACGAAGCTGTGCACTTCGGTGACGGGGGCCCCGGCGAGGTGGCGGACCAGGTCGATCGAGTGAATGGGGGTTTCCAGTAGAAAATTGTCCAAGACTTCCACCGGGAAGCGTCCTGACGCTATAAAGCCGCTCAGACCTTTGTGGAATTCGCCGACGAGTTGGTAGATGGAGCCGCGGGCCTCGATCTCGCTTCGCGCTCGCTTGACATAGGGGTCGAAGCGGCGGTTCCAGCCGACCATGCAGCGGGCGCCGCTCTTTTCCGCGGCGGCTTTGAGTGCGCGGGTTTCGTCCGGGTGCATGCCCGGGGGTTTTTCCATCAAGGTATCGATGCTGCGTTCGAGACCTGGTAGGGCCGCTTGCGCGTTGAGGTGGGCCGGGGTGGCGATGACGACGGCATCCAGGTCTTCGCTGTCGAGCATTGCTTCTACTGTTTCGTAGCGGGCCGCGACCGAGAACTGCTCGCTGGCTTTATTTCTGCTTTCTTCGAAGGGGTCGCAAACGGCGACGAGGTCGGTATCGGCGAACGAGTCCAGCAAGCGCATGTGGCCACGGCCACGGCCGCCGCAACCGACGACTCCAACGCGTAAATTCTTCATGGGAACTCCCGTGTATTTGCTTGGGTAAATGCATGGGACACGTGAGCCATTCTAATCTCGCGTGTGTTGGGATTAATATATTCCCCCCACGCGCCTGGGCCAAAAGATAGATCCCAGGGGCTATTTAAGCGCGACTTGTTTATATTAGCGCAGGATACTCAGCAAGTGAAACCGGAGGACGAACCTGCGATGGACGAATCGACTTTGCTGCTGGCCGGATTGCTCGCGCTTTTCCTGTTGATGAGCCAGATTTACGCGAAGAAAAACTCGCCGACTCCCCTGCTATTCGATACGCGCCCGGTGGATTTTGCCGTCACCATATGGGCGGAGCAGCGCACGGAGTCCGTGCACGGAACGGACGAGCAATTGCTGCCGAACAGAATAACCGCCGAATACCTCATGCGAATCCAGGCCAATTGCGCTGGGAATCTGGAGGAGGCGCAACGGGAATTTGTCCGGCGGGCCAGTGCGGATTTTCGCCAGCGCTTTACGCCAATGCTCGACGAATCCAACTTCGGTGCGGTTCTGTGCCAGCCGGCAAATGAGAGGGAATAGCCGCCCCGGCGGCTAACGATATGGCGAGCAACGCAAAACGGCTGCTATTCGAGGTCATGGAAGAGGACGACCGAAGCCTGGCAAGGGGCATCGATATCTTCCTGTTGCTATTGATTTTATTGAATGTCTTGGTCGTTCTCTTGGAATCGGTCGCCGAACTCAACGAGCAATACGGCGAGATCTTTCATCAATTTGAGATGATTTCGGTGCTTGTCTTCAGTCTGGAATATGTCTTGCGCCTATGGGTCTGCACCGAGCACGGAGAGTTCGCCGAAGGCCGGGGCGGTCGATTGCGCTATGTGGTCACGCCGATGGCCCTGGTTGACTTGGCGGCGATTCTGCCCTTTTACCTGCCCTTGCTCTTCCCTTTTGACGCGCGTATGCTGCGGCTGATCCGGCTGGTCAGGCTGCTGCGCTTGCTCAAGGTCATCCGCTATTCGGAGTCGTTGCGAATTTTCACCGACGTCTACCGGATGAAGAAGAGCGAGTTGGCAATGGTCTTTCTGGTCATTCTCTTTTTATTGGTGTTTGCCTCGGCGGTTATCTACCACGTCGAGCAGGAAGCCCAGCCCGTCGCTTTTTCGAGCATTCCGGCCGCGATGTGGTGGGGGGTCGCGACGTTGACGACGGTCGGCTACGGCGATATCTATCCGGTCACGCCGCTCGGCAAGTTCTTCGGCGCGATCATCGCCTTGCTGGGCATCGGTCTTTTTGCGTTGCCAGCCGGTATTCTCGGCTCGGGTTTTGTCGGCGCTTTGCGCCGCAAGTCGAACAGCAAATTTTATTGCCCACACTGCAGCGAAGAGATTACCCGCAAATAGCTGTAGCTAGGTTGGAAATCTACAAAGAAATGGAGTTTGCCGATGGACGAGGAACAGCTTTTTGCCTTCGATACGTGGGGTTTTTTGACCGTTGAAGACGCCCTTACACCCGAGCAAGTCGCCGACCTTAAGGCCACCGTCGATGAAAAGGGCCCCGATTTGCACTCGCAGCACGCGGACAGGGGCGGCTTTTGGTCGCAGGGCTTTTTCGACTTATTGGATGTTCCCGCGGTCTCCGGTATTTTGGATCAGATATACGGTGGGCTGCGAGCTGGAGGGCTGCCACCTTTTCGCATTGACCATATCAACGTGCATACACACGGCACCTTCAACAAGGATCTCGCCGGGGGGACCATACACGGGAGCAACGGACGCCTGCTAGATCCCAGCCGGCCGCACGAGCTGATCACGCACTATTACGAGCGCGACGCGGACGATGGGACTTTCGCCAACGGGCTGGTCACGGTGGCCTTCGAGCTGGAGGATACGGTCTGCAATGGGGGCGGGTTCGGCTGTTTGGCCGGCTCGCACAAGGGGCACTACCGCGTACCGGAGGCTTGGGTCGACCTATCTAAGGGAGTGCATCCGATGGTCACCAACGTGCCGGCTCGTGCCGGCACCGCGATTATCTTTACCGAGGCCTTGTGCCATGTCACGCTGCCGTGGACGGTGCCGAGTACGCGGACCACCCTTTTTTACAAGTACATGGACCGCGAAGAACACTATTCCGGGGTAGATAACTTTTTTAGCTCGGCGGATGCTGACCCGTGGCAAAACGCCGATGAGCGCAAACGCGCGATCCTGGCGCCGCCACCGCAGTCCTTCGTCGACCGCAAAAAAAGAGAAGCTGAAGCGCGGGAAGCATAACGATAAGCCTGGTGATCTTATTCCACCTTCTGATAGGGTTGCTATGCGTCGCCCGCCGCCGCTTGCCGTTCCAGCTCGCTGCGCCAACCCGCGACTTCTCCGGCTTTGATGCGCGCTACGTCAAAACCCGGATAGCGGTCCTCGAGCGTATCGCCCAGTTTTTGCGTTGCGGCCCAACGGTCCCACGCCGTCTTCATCCACTCGTGCGGCATCGCCTCGCGCACGGCCGGGTCAAGCTGCCAGGCGCTACGCGCGTCAGCGACCACTGGTTCCTCGGTGAGCGGGCCCGACCACCTCGACCACCCGACCGACAAGGTGTTGCGCTCGCGATCGGGTACGGTGTGCCCAGTATGGATATTGTTGCCGTTGCGGATAAGAGCCTCTCCGGCCTTGAGGCGGATGGCGACTTGCTCGGGCAATGGGTCGACGCGATTCCAACTGGGGGTGTGCGGTACGCCCGCGTCCTTCATTTTTTGCGGCAATAGCACGTCGTGCTCAAAGGGCGTGCGCCAGTCGTCGTGGCTGCCTGGTATGACCTCGTGGCATTCGTCGTCGGCCAGCGCTAGGAACATACTTACCCCGTTGCGTTCGGCGATATTCTTGGCATTTTTTTCGCGAATTTCATCCCAGCGAATCTTTTCGATTTCTTCGGAATAAGCTTCGATGTCTTCTCCCCGATTGTCCTGCTGCGAAAAGTAGGGTTTGCCGTCGCCCCACCAGGTCACATCGCGGTGCCAACTCGGTCCATTCTCGTTCCGTCGGGGGTTGCACCACAGCAGCAGGCCGCCCATCGCCATATCCTCCGGGCCGAGTCCGTTGCACCAGGAGGACACAAAGCGGAGAAACTCTTCGCAGCCGTGAAATTCGGCAAAGCTGGGTTCGTTGAACGCAGGGTGGACCAGGCCGCGAATCGCCCAGGGCTCGTCTTCTTTTGCTCGATGCACGTAGCCTTTCGAGCAGTCGATCTTGCTATAGCCGTGCTCGGGCGCACATGCCTCGGTCACCCGGCGGCCTGCCTCACGCAGCACGGGGATCATCGGGTGGTCGACGAAATCGTTGATAATGAGATAGCCGTGCTTCTGTAAGAAGGCGATGCGCTCGGGGGTGCCGCCGGGAGTGGAAAGTTCGGGTTGAAAATCAGCGAAGGCCGTGGCGCGGTAATATTCGGACGATGACGGCTGACTGGTGCTCATTTTATGCTCCCTCAAAATAGAAACTATTGGGAAATATGATTGGGTGGCTTATCAGTACGGGCGAGTTTAAGCTGGCTGCGCTTGCGTGTCAATGTTTTGCAACAGGCGATTGGTGGCACTGGTGGAGTTTCTGTGCGGGGCCTAGTTTGACGATTAGGTGTTTTTTTGCTTAACCTCCGTTGATACTATTAACAAGGGATGTAGAGTATGCAGAGCGCGGTCAACTTCATCTCCGACGGGTTGGGTCTGACGCCGTCTGAATTCGCCGAGGTCTTACTGGAGTGCACGGCGGACGGAGCGGTGCACACCGATTCCTACAGTCTCGGCGGCACGGTCGAACGGGTGGAAGCGAAATTTGCGCAATTGCTCGGCAAGCAGCGGGCGATCTTTATGCCGACGGGTACGCTCGCCAACCATATGGCGCTGCGCGGGTTGGCGGGCGTCGACCGCAAGGTGATCGTGCAGGCGGAGAGCCATATCTACAGGGATATCGGTGATAGCGCTCAGACTCTGAGCGGACTGAATCTGATGCCTCTGGCGCCACGGCGCACGATGTTCACGTTGCAGGAAGTTCAGCAGGCGATCGATTCGTTTCGCGACGAGCGCGCGGCCACCCGTGTTGGGGTCATTTCGATCGAGTCGCTAGTGCGGCGGCAGGACGATGCGATGTTCGACTATGAGGAGATGCGGCGCATTTCGGATTTCGCGCGCGCGCAGGATATAAAGATGCACCTCGACGGTGCGCGCCTTTTCGTGGAGGCCGTGCACCGGGATATTGCCCCGGTGGAACAGGCGGCGCTATTCGACACCGTCTTCGTGTCGTTGTCGAAGTGTTTCAATTCGGCCTCCGGGGCGATTTTAGCGGGGCCGGCCGATTTCATAGAAGACTTGTACCACCAGCGTCGGATGTTCGGCGGCAGCTTGGCACAAGCCTGGCCGCAGGCCGCCGTCGCCCTACACTATGCGGATGGCTTTCTCGAAGCGTATAGCGCGGCTTGGTCCGCCGCCGAAACGCTGTTTGACCTGCTTGACGAGGACCCTGCCTTTCGCGTCGAGCGCATTCCGCAAGGCACGCACATCGTCCGGCTGCATGTCGTCGATGTGAGTTTGCCGGAGTTCGGCGAAAGGTTGCGGCAGCGCCAGGTATCTATAGCGCCGCCCGCGCCGGACGACCAATGGCTAACGCTCAAGGTCAATCCTTCGATCCTGCGCGTTTCGCCCGCACAACTGGTGGCTGTTTTTCGCGCGGCGCTTTAGGGTCTTTCCGTCAATTACTAATTATTCGCCTGCGCTTTCTCTAATTGTTTCCTATATCGTTATTCCACATTAAGTTACGAAGAGAAATATGAGCAGCGCAATGGGGTAGATTATACCAACATTACTCATGTTCGACCCCGTCAGATTGTCAAGGACTTCTTGTGTGTCATCTGTACCGCCGAGGGCTCCTTTCTTTTTCGCCGCAGAGTAAACTTTGAAAAAGGTTGTAAGTTCGGGTAGTGAGGTGACAAAACCAAGCAACCAACCCACAAAGATGACAGGGATCTCCATTTTATTGACGATTGCCTCAGCAGATGTGCCAAGAAAGTTGCCTGCGACACAGATTATGGCAATTGACCCTATGATATACAGCAGACCTAACTTGGCACTTCCCGCATCTTCTCCCTCTACATCTGGTTCTGTATGGGCTCGATTGAAAACCCGATCAGACAGACGGTACACCAAGTAGAAAAAAAGCAAAATAGGTACGGTATAAGGGGACTGGTCCATAGAGAAATACATGAGTAGCAAGGGAAAAGCAACGGCCATTCCTGCAAAGAGCATCTCATCAATGAAGTGCTTGTTCCACAGATCCCGGTATTGTCTGTACCAGCACACGGCAGTTATTAGGAGCACCACATTAATGATGTTGCTGCTTGCAATGTTCCAGAGACCAGCTGCCCACACACCGTTAAGTGCCGTGGAGATCAAAGCGGCAAACTCTGGAATACTTGTAGCAAATCCAGTTACTTGTCCCCGAGTCTTGGGCGACCAATTCAGGGCTAATGCTAGGTTATCAATCCCTCGACATAAACCCTTTTGAACAGTGATCAGAACTATGACGATTGATACAACAAGGATAATCACATCCATTTATCCGACACCTCCTTAGCGAACTCCACAGGCGTATGGGGCGATAGATCAACCAACGCCAGATTTGAGTAGCTGGACTCTCCAAATATCGAACGAGCATCCCCACAGTGTAGCGATCGAACTCTACTGTAGCGGGGGTGCCATCCTCGCGTTGCGTCTCCGTGATGAACACCGCCAGAAATTGATCTAAACGCATCAGAAAGACGCCCGTTAGACGTCCTGATTAATGGCCGTCAGCCCGAGAGTCTTTCTTGCAAATCGCCTTGCGTAAAACGCTAAGTCATTTTTTTACAACGATAATATAAATGGCGCACCCATAGGAATTCGAACCCCCGACCTTCGGATCCGCAGTCAAATAATAGACTATTATTTTCAGTAACTTATGCAGGTGTGACGCAGGTGTAACGCAATTTATATAAAGCTATCAATCTCTCGCCTGGTCGGATTGTGCTATGGTCTCTATAAAATAGGCGAAAGCTGTACGTTCAGCTCACCCCATACGTCGGGCAATTTCGAGACCAGCTCTCCTATCTTTTCAGCATCAAAAGTTATGGCCGACACGTTGCGCACCAGAGGTCTGAAGCGTCTTAGCTCGCCCAGCATGCGAGCACTTGGTTCGCCGATTACTTCAGGGCAAAGCGCCTTTGATGAAAGTACCCACCCTGCAAAGCGGTGTCAATAATACCGGGTGTTAACCAGGTGTAGCCAGCAAAATCAATAAAATACCAGGGTGCCACGCTTATTGCGCCAGGTTCTCCTGGAATCCTCGCAATACCTCTACTATTTACTATTATATATAGGGAAACCTTACTGGAAGAGGATGGACCAACCTGGACGTGGCCGAACAGAGTGGCAAACCAGCCTAATCGGGATGCAATGAAGAAGGCCACACTGGCTCAACTTAAAAAGTAACTAGCTCAAAAAATAAAAAACGAGCTAATTCAAGAGATTGGCCTTCTTTACGGAAAGTTCTCTCAAGCGAGCGAGCGAGTACTATACCGTACAGGCAGGCGGCCATGCCAAGTCCAAGAAGGAAACATAACGGACGAAGACATTTACAACGCTGGTGAGGGAGATGAGATGTGTGAGGGAGATGAGATGTGTGAGGGAGATGAGATGTGTGAGGGAGATGAGTCGTAGTCCATTTCAGATAAACCCATTTTCAGACCGGAGACCATTTTGCCAACAAGCGGAAAGCTTTGGACCGATGACTAAACTTCTTCTGATACTGATGATCGTAGGTTGGGTAGTGGGTGTTTTTAATGGATGTGGACACTTAATAAAGACACACACGGAAAAGTATGATAATGGGAAGGTGTCGGGGGAAGGAAATTACATAGATGGGAAAGAAGAGGGTCCCTTTGTTTCTTATTACGAGAGTGGGAAGGTAAAAGGGGAAGGACACTACGTAGATGGGAAAGAAGAGGGTTCCTTTGTTTTTTATTACGAGAGTGGAAAGGTAAAAGGGGAAGGACGCTACGTAGGTGGGAAAGAAGAGGGTTCCTTTGTTTCTTATTACGAGAGTGGAAAGGTAAAAGGGGAAGGACGCTACGTAGGTGGGAAAGAAGAGGGTCCCTTTGTTTCTTATTACGAGAGTGGAAAGATAAAAGGGGAAGCAAACTATGTAGTTGGGGAAAAAGAGGGTAAGGTGATTGCTTATTACGAAAGTGGAAAGATCGTAGACGAAGACATTTACAGAGATGGAAAATGTGTAGAGGATTGTGAGGGAAATGACCCGTAGTCCATTTCAGATAAATTCGTTTTCATATCCTCATGTCGGGGAATTTTTTGTGTATGAGAATGAGTGAAATAGGCTCGACATGTAGAGTGTACGAGATTCTGATCCGCCGAAGCGCCGTATTACAGTTGGAAGAGTACATAGGGCGGTATGGAAGCATCCGATATCAAACGGCTCAACGAGTTAGAAGAGGAGAATCGGCGGCGGCAACAGATGTATGCCGACCTCAGCCTGGACCACAAGATGCTGACGGATATTGTTAATAAAAAAAGCTGTAAATCCAGCCGTACGACGAGAGCTCGTCGATTACGCGAAGACGGCGTATCCAGTGAGTCTTCGACGGGCCTGTCGTGTTGTTGACATTCGTGATTCGGTTTATCAATACCAGCCCAATACCGCACGGGACGATGCCGTCATAGCCGGTTTGCAGCCAGTGGTCGAAAAATATCCGCCTATGGCTTTAGCAAGTTATTCAAGATCCTCCGTCG
>Ga0233433_10001520_pt1 | contig 21903 bp, 24 predicted proteins | sample SI_122_August201_5_FD_179868 | JGI IMG/M metagenome (GOLD analysis project Ga0233433, IMG submission 179868) | Seawater microbial communities from Saanich Inlet, British Columbia, Canada - SI_122_August2016_100_MG | ecosystem: Environmental > Aquatic > Marine > Inlet | place: Canada: British...
TGCCTTGTTACAGTATGAACTAGTAGCAGTTGGGTAGCACACCATGATCTGGTTCTGAGTCTCATCAGTGACACAGAAGGTACGGTCATAGAAGTCACCACTCATGTCAGAGAACAACTGAGTCCTTACCTTACCGGTGAGTATAGGCACGACTGACTGACCATTGTTGATGTAGCAATCACTGTTGCTAACAAAGAAGTGACCACCAGGGTATTGTGCTAGGGCACCCTTACATAGCAAACCAACCTCAGGTTCAAGAGTCTTGAACGAGAAGATGTAGGGCGTACCTATGAACGACATCATGTACACACTGTCGGTCTTATAGATCATGAACAACTCACCCATAGCAAGAGTGTCAACAATAGGACCTTGAGTTTCTAGGAGTTCGTATTCACCACAGTCTGACTTATCATCAAATGGGTCCCATGTAATAGGGGGAGCGTAGTGACTGTGTGGCTGTGACCACTTGACTACACGGTTCTGTAACTCATCCCGTATCCCTGTGTTCTTCATGATGTTAGTGGCGACCAGAATGGACCGGAACCCAGACATGGTTTGGGAGTTTAGGCAGTTCTCTTGTGTTCCACCATCATTGCTGCCAGTGCCGGGTAGATCATCAATAGGCCAGTTGGGTAAGTCTATCATCTTGTTATCTACAGATACCTTATTGTCCTCCCCCAGTTTCCACATCTGTGGTACGTCCACACCATTGGTAGCGATGAAGAGTGCACCAGATGTGCAGACCTTCCAGTTAGAACCTTCTAGTGTATTGTAGTCCCCCGACTCCCTGGTGATGTCGTGCCACTCATCATTGTGGCTGACGTATATCTTTGTCATACCCAAGGCAATCCAATAGAACCCCTGACGCTCTACCTTACCAGCATGACTATGCTCCTGGTACGTACCCAGGTGCCACGGTCTGATAGGGCATGTCTTCATGACCTCAGCGTATCCCTTTATCTTAGTTACAGCACCGTTCTGGAAGATGACGTTAGAGCCATTAGACCATTGGTTAGGTTGGAGTTGGTAGGGTTGGACATCGGTGATGATGCCTCCTGCCCCTACGTTCTCAATTGGTATTAACTGTGCCATCTACTCTACCTCTAATACAGATGCCTGGACTAATTCTAATCCCTGACCAGACTCTGTTTCAGAGTTTGTAGCAAGCCCCTGGATCGCTATGTTGAATGTTCCTGGTGGGTGAGAACTCATGTTCTTTCTCATGGAAAATCCAGTAAGAACTTCAAAGTTTCCTGCATCATCTACATGTCGAAATCCAGCAGCAATGTAACCACCGGTAAGGTCTATGTCATTTGTTGCATCCAGAAGTCTAATATATAGTTCTTGTGCTTGCCCATATCCTGCACACTGAGCAGACCCAGACACATCAATGATAATGTTGGATGTAGGGGATAGCGGGGTGAAGTCAAAATTCCATATCGTAGTGTACTGATCACTCAGTCTTCCTGACCAATTCCCAAGGTCATGCCACTCCATCTTGAGTGTTGATCCAATACCGCCTGCCTCACCATGTGCCATGTTTAACCAATGTGAATCCGTGGTATCCCTCATCTTGATGAGTCCACTTGCTGTATCAAACCAAACCGTACCTGCTGAGTGTAATACAGGAGCGGTAGCACCTGTGTGTATGACGTTAACAGCGGAGTCCACATTGGGGAAGGATTGCTTTAGAACATCCTTGATTGTACGTAGATGTATATCACCTTCCGAGATTGAGTCAGAACCTCTGGGTAGATTTTTGTCAAGTTCGTTGACGTAGGTTGCTGATTCGTAACTCATGTGTCTATCTCCATAGTTTCTGTTTCTACTTCATACGGCACCGGTTGTGGTGGTATGTCTATTGGTGACTCGTCTGCTACTATGAGTCCCTGGAAGGTTAATGCTTCTGTTACCCCGTTTAGTTGGACGTTAAATTTAAGATAGACATCATCCCTCCATGCTTGGAGCAGGGGGTTTATTACCCATTTGGAAAACCAAATCGCCATCTCATCTGATCTGGTTAAGAACTTGTCAGTGGGTGCTAGGGTAGTATCTAACCGGGTTAACCAGTCTGTAACCAGTGTTGCTCTTAGTGTCTCCAGGTCCTTTTCTACTGCTGCATAAGTCAGTGTCCACACATCGTTTGCCAGGACCATTGTTTCTGCACCCTGGGTATAGTACCTTGGGTTGGGTGTGACAATAACAAGAGGGTAAATTTCTAACGAGGATAGTATGCTTTGATCCTTGAACACCCCGGCAGGATACGAGACACCGTTGTCTGTAAATGATCTGGCCCTGTTGAAGGTGCCTAGTTGTTCCGAGTACCACATTATGTATTCTCCATGTTTTCTGAGTTAAGTTCTATGAAATCCTGGATGTATGGTCTAGCACTGACTATTGCATCCCGCCGACTGAAGCCCACCTGACCATAGTTGATATGTATATCAAAGTTGTCTTTACCAGACCAGGCGCCTGCTCCCCATATTAATGGTTTAGTTGCATCGAATGGAGCGTCCTGATGTCCCGGGACTGTATTAAACCAATGGTTGAATAGACTATTGTCCATGTCTACTGCTATACTAATTATCTGGTTGGACACTAGGGGGTTACCCGCCGCCCCGAGTGGCGGGACAAGAAGATTATTATCCTTCATCCGTATCCTCTCATCCCCGCTGTCATATCCCGTGAACAGGTTGGTCACATAGCCAGCAGCCTCACCACCGTGAACTATCACCTTAGTCTCAAAGTACCATTTGCCGTAGGTTGGAAATGGTAGGGTGGCGAAACAGTGGTTGTGGCCGGAACCCCCGACAACGCTCAATATATGCAAGTTGCCATAGACCATATTAGGAATTCTGCCAGAGTTACTAAAACTCTTAGTTGGGTCGCCTGTGGGATAGTTTCTGGTTGGGGTGTCAGAGAAAACATTGTTTGGAGTAATGCTAGCGCTGGGGGTAAAGTGGTTATTATTCCCGGATTCGTCCTTGCCGATATTATCCACATGGAAAGGTAGGTAGAACCCTTTGGCACCATGTTCGCCATTATACTCTCTCGGTACCCACTCACCTTTATGCTCCATTCCAAAGAAGTTAGCCCCAAGTGCCATACCGTCAATGAAATGATACTCAGCCATTTCTAGCCTACACTCCACGCCTATCATGCCGGGATCGATAGAACCGGTCCATCCTGTCTCCTCTATGTTTCCGTTCACGTATAAGTTGCCACCAGACAGTACGATGTGACTCCAGTAAGTAGGAGAATTTATTTTCACTGCAGATGTATGTGAATTAAACTGTAACTGCCCGGCAGACTCCATGCCGAAAGAGTTGGGCCAACCGGTTGATACCGATCTGCCCATAAATGCTTGTCCTCTGGACATATGATTTATTTTAACCCACACAGATAGGGTAAAAGTTCCCGAATAAATACCAAGAGAAGAAGTCATTCTATCAATGTCATCGAACATCAACGACTGCTCTATCTTGTAGCCACCACCATCCTTAGTTGTTGGAATTATTCTAAACATTAGACGTCATACCATTTGCCGAACTTGCTCCAGAATATTCTGGTTACATCTTCCCCTAGATTCTCTGGTGCTACAACATCAGTACCGAACTTGTCTTCATCGAGAGTCCATACCTGATCGCCTACAAGCGATAACCAAGTGATGGCAATGAACATGCCGTTAACTGATGGGCTGTCAGGGGCACACATGAACAATGGTTCAACGCCGTCAGACAGGGATGCTACTGGATACTCTTCGGCATCCCAGGTAAACCTTGAGGATAGACCTGATCCAGTTTTCGATGGGATATGTAGTTGGTTGTACTGACCGTGAGTCCACGTAGCAGTGTTGCCTAGTTGAACACCTGTAGCGGGGTCACCGGGATCACCTTTATCACCTTTTGGTACGGTGAAGTTAAATACTGCTGCTGAGGTTGACCCAGAGTTGGTTACGCTTGCATTTGTTCCTGCTAAACCAGTAGTCGTAGAACCTACGTCAACTGTTGCCGATATTCCATCATCACCCTTGTCACCCTTGTCACCCTGGTCACCCTTGTCTCCCTTGTCTCCTTTAGTACCCATAGGGCCTGTATCAGTCCACTCGTTACCGTTCCATGACCATATATGGTTTAGATCGTCTGTAACATATGTATCGCCATCAGAGCCTGTGTATGAGTTAGGCCACCCTGGGAGTGCTGTGCTAGTTGTTACTGTACCCAAGAAGTCAAAGCCTGGTCCTGGTGGTCCTGGTGGTCCTGCTGGTGCTGGGCCTGGAATCCACAAACCAGCGTCTGCCTGCCACAGCAAGGCATCCTGATCTGTAACCGATCCACCAGCCTCTACATCAGCAAGGTCCCTGAGGTACTGAACCTCAAGGTCCTCTGTACCTACGTTGGTCCACGTGGAACCTAGTGGTACTGTTACGGTAGATGTGCCAGTATCCAGGGGTCCTGGACTGATGGCGTTCTTCCCGTATGGTATCGTGTAATCGTACTGTAGAACAGAATCCCCTACCAGAAATGCTCTGTCCTGGAAGGTGTCTGAAGTTGGTGGATTCTCTGGGTCTAACCCAGGTTCTTGTCCACCAGTAAGACTGCCAGCAGGCCAAAAATTTGCAGTGTCGGAGTAGTCTAGGTCTGACGGTCCTATGGGAAACAAGTCATACAGCGCCTGTCTGGTTTCCCTGATCGCCTCAGCACCCTCTCCAATCAGGTCACTGTCTTCGGGTTGGTTAACTGGTATAACTGGTTTCATGATTTCGCTCCTAGGGTAATTGTTACAATTAAAGCATCTCCAACTACCACATCCTTTGGCGCTGTGAAGTTTGCTGCCCCATATAGGACGCCCTCTACCCCACCCTTTGTTTGTCCTGTGGTCATAAAGGCTCCATTAATCGTTTTGTTCTCAGTAATCATTGCTTGTACATTCTCAGCAACATAGGTCAATTCAGAACTCTTGACAAACTGTGCCCACATCCTTGAGTTAGAGGCAGTTCCAAGGAACTCTGTGAACTCATGGTCTGCCATAGTGTCCTCTGGAACTGGGTATCCCATTATCATAAGACCACAGAACCACTGTGGTTGGGTAGCAGTTCCAAAGACTCTATCAAGAGCGTACTCCAACCCAGTGTTGACCACCAGGTTGTGATTGTTATCCACCCATTTAAGGGTGTCTCCATGCCAGCACTCTACATTGTAGGTTGCTGACAGGTCTATTCTGGGTAGGGTACAGGTCGCCATAGCGTAGTCTCTCCATTGATTGGAGTCCAAAGGTCCCCAACTTCATTTGTTAGTGTAAGTCCTATATCAAACTCAACGACTGCATTAACACTGCCTCCCTGAGTATCCCACTGAACGCCTATGTCCAAAATCGTGGGTATCCAACTCCTGTCATCACCGTTCCATAGACCAAGGTACTGTGGTCCGTATGAGGCTATGTCCTCATTCTGTGAGGCTATTACGGCAGGCCATCCCGACCATGTGGGTGCCATTAATGCTGCACCGTTAGGGCAGAACCTGAGTGTCTATCCTTGTCATCTTGTAATTGAATCTCTGATATAGCATTGGCATACCCTTGTGCCCATACCTGTATCCTGGCATCATTCTGAATGAATGGTTCCAGTTCAAGTAGTGATCCATAAAGGTAAACGTCAGGAGCGTTGTCGAGCATCCAGTTGGTTGCTACTGTGGCACCCAGGTTGGGGAACTTCCTCCAGAACAGCATCTCCATTTCGTAGACTCCTGCTGGGGCAGGCCCAATCCTTATTTCGTTTGCTATGATTGTGTAGAATTTTGGTACACCTGATCCGAGGTTCCAAGACTCGTATATCTCTGGGGATACGTAGGTGAGTGATACTGTGGGATTAGAGTTTAGTCTAAACTCCCTCATCTGTAAGTAGTTTACTGGTAGTGCATAGTTTGCTTGTCCACCAACTGTCATGGCGAACTGCTTTTGCTCCATGCTACGTAGTCTGAGAGATCGATTGAATCGAGCTTCAGTCAAAGCAATGAAGTCTGGGATGAATGGTCCCATATCATCTCTATCACTCCAATTGGCGATAGAAGTCTTTAATTCATCGTAGGTCGTAAGCGCCATTATCCTGTCTCCAAGTATTTTATCATGCTCTTGAGTGTCTCTATATTATCCTTGGCCATACCCAACCCTGCATTGCAGGTCTTGCAGTATTGGCACTATATTACGCTCCGATGTGTCCGAAAGTAGACATTATCCTTATCATTTAAGTATTTCGCTAGTAGTACAGGATCATTCTGTATGGCCCCGTTAGTGGATTTCATCCAGTTCTGCCACACCGTCAGTGGAATGGACGCTACCTTACGTCCGAGCGGGGATGTGGTGCTATTGTTCTGGCCGGAGTTGTACTCCGCCTTGTTGATTTGAAGTATTGGTTCAACGTCCATATGCTTTGTGATTGTAAACTCGTCGCCTGATTCCTCAAAAGTCGTGACTGATACTTCATCCATATCGAATATGGTTTTAGACATATCCTTTGCCTCCTACCATAGCAACTTTCTGTGGCTTAGCATAAGCCTTCTTTAGAACTTTGATTGGGTCAAGTTTCTTTCCAGCAGGTTTCTTTTGTTCTGGCTGCTTTGCCCTTCCTTCCTTAGTAAAGTCTCCTCTCTTCATAGTATCTCCATACTAACGGGGGCCGTTCTAGGCCCCCTATTAGGGTTAAAGGTTTAAGGCGCTGGTGCCCAACCGGTCACTTTACCGTTTGCTGCCTCGTTCTTGGAACGAAGACCGTACTCAACTATGAGCATCTGTGCTTCACTGTCACCAGTTCTAGCGATGTCATGAGTCATGAACGGACGGAGGTACGTCACATCCCAGAAAGCATAATCCAGGAAGTAAGCAGTCTCAGCAGGCATCAGACGGTTCGGGACAATCTTCAGATTGCCGAAATCGGACACGTAGATGTCAACCGCTGCCACAACGTAGGCTGGCGACTTATCGTTGGCCGCTGTACGGAGTTCCGACACGGACTGTGATAGAGCAGAAATTGCCTGCTTGATTACACCGTCACACATCAGGATCGTAGGACTAGCACCGGCTTCCCAGCACTCTTCCATTACAGTCTTGATGTCATCCTCGGACACTACAGTGCCGACCACGGCATTAGTAGTAATCCAATTACCTACGGAACCAGTTGCACGAGCAACACCGGTAGAGCCAGCAGAGGGGGCTTGAGAAGCGTCAAGGAGCATCATCTCCATGTCGATCTTCAATTCCTTTGCACGCTTTGCCATCTGGTAAGCCTGAGTAGATTTACGTCCTGCAAAATCTACAGCCTCAGCGGTTCCACTGGAACGAACGGCCTTTGAACTGATCTGGGTATAGTTACCCACACGCTCCGGTTCGGCTACTGCCAACACGTTAGCGTCATCTCCCTCAACCTGGCGGTTAGCCCCGGCATCGGCCAAACTATCAATTTGCCACTCAAAGTAAGTGTTGTCACACTTGCCTTTGCCAACACCTGACATGAACGGCGTGTCATCTGGTGCAATATTATAGATAATGTTTGAGAGGTCCTCACGGATGCCTACTGCTCCATAAGTCTCTCGGGTATTAGTTGGTACTGTCATGATAAATTCCCTCCTAGGGATAGTGTTAGATTAAGTCCTCCAGTAGACGGGCGGCATCTTTAGTGTCTCCAGTCTTCCTTAGACGTTTCATTGAATCGGCCTTACGCCGTTTTGCACTATCAGCCTTGGCACGTTTAGCACCTGCCCTTACCATCTTGGGCTTGTTCTTAACCTTCTTGGTTTTAATATCTGCACTCTGAAGTGCATCATACTTCATGGCTTTAAGCAGAACATTAACAGACCTGGCATCTACCAGACCGTCAATCTCCTCTTTGCTGTAGCCCTGACCCAAACCATACGTCCTGATCTGACCTGCTATTTTGGGTTGTTCTACCGGATCGCTCCAGTTAGGGATTAGATCATGCAGTTTCCTGCCTTCCTCTGCCACTGCCTTCTGATGGGCGTGAGCAAACTCTTGCTGTTGCTGATGTGCTATTTGTCCCTGCTGTTGCTGTACCGCCTGTATACGTTCCTGTTCCGACCGGAATTCATCACGTTTAGTTACGTATTCAATGGGGTCATCCTGTTTTAACTTTGCCCAATCTACATTAGCATATCTGTTCAGTCCTGCTGAAAGTTGCTGACCAAGTTGTCCAAGAGCCTGCTGATACTGCTGACGCTCCTGATTCAGTTGAGTCATCTGACCATCGAACTGATTCTTGTATTCTTCAATAGCCTTACGCTCTTCTGATATCTCTTGTGTCTTTTTGGTGTAGTCCGACTGTCTATGATACCCGGAGACTAACTCCTCTAATGAAACTTCAATCTCTTCTCCGTCAACTTTAACGGAATAGACATCCACCTCATCGCCTTCATCTTCACGATTGTCGGTTCCTTCGTACTCGTCTTCATCCTCATCGGACTCTTCGAGTTCGTCGGCCTCATCTTCTGAAACTTCCTCTTCCTCTAGGGGTTCTGATTCTGTTTCTTCTACGGGGGAATCTTCTTCTACTGGTGGTGCCTCATCGGCGTCCAGCAAGTTTAAGATTTTTTCTTGTGCAGCAGCCAAATCTAGCGCTCCTGCAAGTTCTGCTGTGGGTCCTGTTGCTACAGGGGTGTCCACGGTTTGTTCTGCACTCATTTAAATCTCCTTTAGATTGTTTATGTGGTTTGCTATAGCATCATCTTCAACGACTGACACTATCTCCCCACGTAATTTCTCTGCCAATTTTATCTTAATCCATAACTGCTCTCTGCTAGCGGTTTCGTGTTCGGTTGTGTTTAACCAATCCGAGTAAAACTGCTCCTTCAGAGAATCGATTGACTGGTTAAATAAATCGTTCTCTAGAAGGTCCTTTGCTGCCTGTAGTCTATCCAATTTTAACTTGATCTCCTGTCTCTAGTTCCATGTTGAGTTCAGCCATCTTGAACTTAGCGTCCATCTTAGTCTCGTTGACTTCGTTCTCAGCCTTCATCTGCTTGACTGCTAACTCACCCTGCTTGACCTGGGTGTCCACTTGTATAGCCTCCAGTGTAGCCTGACTCATAGCCTCTTGGACTGGGTCTGGCTCTGGTGGTTTCTGCTCTTGTGGCGGTGTAAGGAAATCATTAACGTTCTGGTAGCCCATTGATTTGATCAGTGAGGATGCTAAGTTATATAGGTTCTCGTCTGATACCATCGGGGAGCCAGTGCTTTTCGCTTCTTTAGCCATCTGAACAAGGTTGCTAAGTTGCATGATCTGTTGGTCTTTATTGCCATGTCCCAGGGCTACTGAAACTGTGGCATCCATTTTGTCAGACCAGGAGGACGGATCAACCGGGACCCACTCCTCACGTAACTTAACAACACGCTCTCGATCCATGTTCTTAACTAGCAGTTCATAGATACGGCACATGAGGTCCTTTACCCCTGTCTCGGCAAACTGTCTAGCAACAAGTTCTACCCTACTCTGTGCAGCCGTCATAACGGCGTTCACAGCAGAGGCAGTAGTGTGGCTAGTCAGCGCTTGATCATTCAGTCCTTGGGTGGTCCTACTCACACCTGCTCTGGACTCACGAACCTCATCAAAGTATTGCAGCATCTGAAATACAAAGGGTTCTAATGGGGGTGTCGCCAAAGGCATTACAGCGTTTGGAGACTTTACCCTGACTATGCCGCCTGGGCGTGCTGTCAGCAAATCATCCAGATTCGCTTGACCCTCAAGAACGGCGTATCGACCAAAGTTCTGGTTATAGGCGTTGTCCATGAGATTTCTCATCAGGGTACTTTTAATCTTTTGCAAATCCATCACGAGGTCAGCAATAGACAGACCAAAGAACTTGTGAGGAATTCTAATAGGGGTAATACTTATGAAGGGGATGTTATCAACAGCATCGTTAGATAGTACATAGTCTCCAACAGTACAGACCTTACGTAACTCTGCTATGCCGTCATCATCGTAGTCAGTCTTTAGGAAGGACTCATGCAGGTAGTATTCCTGTAGGGCCTCCTCTGTGCTTGGGTTGTTGTCAACACCAAACATGTTGCCAGAGTCATCAAAGGAGTACCGAGCGCTACGCTCTGGTCCCCACTCAGGTGCAGACGAATCTCCACCCTTCAAGTCTTCTGGGTCTAGTCCTGGGTACATCTCTCGTAGGTCAGACAGGGTCTTACGGACCCTATGGCATACGAACCTAGCATCCTGGATACTCTTAGCCTCACGGTTAATAAGGAACTCCTCAGGGGGTACGTTATCGATCTCTACCTCACCACCTGATGTATGACGTTTGACCACTACGTTGTGTTCAAAGCCTCCTTCAACCGGGTACTCTTCATGCTCCACGACCTCAATCTCATCAGGAGAGATCAGAGCCTCAAACTCTACATCATTCAGTCGGGCGTACTCTTCACGTACTTCCTCATCAAAGTCATTCCACCATACCTTGATGATACCGTTCTTCTGTAGGAGTGCATCAGTGAACCACTGGTACATGATCTCCCAACCATTGTTCTGTCGTTGTAGTACATAGTTAACATAGTCAGTGGCCTGCTTGGCAGACGCTACATCATTGGGACCATCAGGCTCGAACTGTACCAATTCATCACCACTTGCAAATACTCTCATAAGACTTGGCTTGATCCACTCAATCGTATCCTGCACAGTAGAGTCAACGTATTGAGATCGACCATCAACCTCATTGCCAAATGGCTCACTGAAGTAATACTTCATAGCCTTTGCACGTTGCTCAGAGATGGTGTCGCCATAACCTAAAGCATCTGCAATCTCACCATCAATCCTGCTTACGATATCTTCCTCTGTAACTGATTCAGTTTTCATATAATGCCCATTTCCTGGTATTTAAGCGGTTTGTCAAAATCAAAGTTCCATGTATCATCAGACCCTGCTACTCCGAATCTACGACTTTGGAAGCAGTACCTCATAGCACTCATTGTGTCATCACGTATAGGTACTACCTTTCCGTCTTTCCTATGATATTGCCTGTATTCTTGTAGTAGATGTGTGAGGCTTGATTTAATTTTAAACTTACCTGACTCCATCCACTGTATTAGTTGTTGTATACCTTCCTCTATCGAATTCGACCCTTTGATCTGGCCCAGAGCAGGGGGGTTCGTAAAACAATCAAGCATAAAATTGCAACCATGCTGCCTATACTGGTCAGCAAGGCCAGGATTACCCATAGAGTCCCTCCTATTACCATCATGAGGGTAAGCAATAGGGATGAAACCGGGCCTAAGAAGAATCTCTTTAGCGTGTTCAGCGGGACTCCTCTTGTTGGCATTGTAGGCATCGTAAACATAGAAGACTTCTTCTTCAAGGTCTAGTGCTGCCCATACAACTGCTGTGTCGTGATCCCATCCAAAGTCTATCCCCGCTATCCTAGGCCAATGATCCTGTATCTCTACATCCTCGTAAAGCAACTTCTCTTCTGGTATAGGAAAAACCAATCCCGAACCAATCGTAGGTTTACCGTACTTCCTCATCTCCCTTTCGTGGGGTGAGTATGCAGATAGAATCTGCTCCATCACATCCTTGTCCAGGTGTCCTGGCTTACCAAACATAGACCTCGTATCCTCTGAGGCATCATCCCATGTGGCGTTAGTCAGGCTCTGTCCCTTCTTTATATTGTTCATGAAGGCACTCACAGTCTCCGTCATGCCCTTCTCTGGGGTAAAGGTTAAGTACACCATACCCCGGCGATCAAGCGTCCTGGTGACGCTCTGGGAGTAAAGGGTCCTATCAGGCTCCTCATCCAACCAGATGCAGTCAACAGAACGACCCATCCATTTCTCTGTACCTGACTCGTAACTCTTAAAGTGCACGGTAGAGTTGTCTCCACTGATGTGCTTTATAAGGGCTAGGGCCTTAGCGTTAGGGACCCCTGGCTTACGCTCAGTGCCCACTATGGTGTCTCTAGGTACACACCCAGTACCCCACTGCTCTGGGTCCTCTGGTGCCCCTAGGAGTTCGGCTTGGCAGATGTCTCGTGTCGATTCATTAGACACCCCACCTACCCAGGCTGTTATAGCCTTACGGTACTTACGACCTTTCCACCACTCAGGGTATATCCCTGTGAGGTGCATTGCCATCTCCATCGCTCCAGAATATGACTTTCCTATTCTGTTGGCACACATTAAAAGCCTTTGGTTATGGCCCATCCCTGTGTCATGAAACTCCTTCTGGAAAGGGTACGGATCATACTGGGTGATCTTGGAGTACTTATATCTATGAGCCAACTCCTTAGCCACCTCAATGGCGCTCTCTAGTTCACTTCTTGACTTAGGTTTTGTTTTCATAATCCTTTAGATACTGTGTAGCAGTCTCAAGACCTTCTATGTTATCCCCTAGTTTACCTATACCTGTGTTGCAGTTAGTACATAACAAACCCCTAACACCGTTAGGGTCCCCTTCCATACCATGAACATGGTCAACAGAAAGGGACTTCTTGAACTCTAGGTGGTGCCTACTGCAAACCTTGCAGCATCCGTCTTGCTTATACAACATCACGTTGTAGTCATCTAGTGTGATGCCATACTGTGCAATCAACCTTGAATTAGTAATTACATCCTTCCTTTTTTGGTATGATTTTGCTAAAGTTTCTTTCCGTACTTCTGGGAAGGTTGCAAGGTATACTGCCTTTTTAGCCTTACGATCCTCCTTGTATTTGTGGTAGGATTTTCTGTTTACTTCATTTTGCATTGCTTTATCTTTATAAGGCATTACTGCAAGGTACTAGTAAGTGATTCCATCTAAGCCTTCCTTGACTTACCTTTGGGGATACCTTTGTTTTCCCTGGCTATAAAGGTATTGATATCAATGATCTTAACCGGGCTCGGCTTTGCATTCTCTTTCTTGTAATACTTGTCCCTGTTTGGTTTTACCCCACCCTTGGGTTGGGGTGCTGTCTTACCGCCAAACTGATGGTGTCTGTTTCTGAAATCTGACATAATTACCTCCTATTGCAAAGTTGATGTTAAGGATTCCAACTCAGCCATTAACTCTGCTGTAGTCTTCTTCTCTACATGGGTGACCTCAGTCTCAGTCTTCTCTGTGGGCTTGTACCCTGCTCTGTCGAGCAGGTCCTTACAGGCGTTAAGCCTGACAGCCTCACTCTCTGCATTAGCAGCCAGGGCCAGTATAGCGTTAATAGCAATAGGTACAGACTCCTTCAGCATAGCCTTCTGTCCTTCCTCTATATGAAGTTTCAACTTCCTCTTCTGGTCATAGCCACGCTGCTTAGGAGCGCCATAGCCAGCATGTTCCGCTGCCTTGGTAGCATTACCAGATAGCAGGTAGTAGTCTAGGAACTTCTCTTGTTGTTTAGTTATCTGTCGTGACATAATCTAGCATCCCTTCCCCGGTCATTAATATTCCTGCTGCCTTTGCTGCTGTCTTGGCACGGTCACCAAGGGTACTGGTTGTAGTGAATCTCTCCTGGAGATTTCCCCTTAATGCCTCTGCCGTCTGGCTCATGGTAGCACCACGTTGATTCTTTGCTGCACTCTGACCTGACTTGAAAGCACCATCCTTGGTGATCGGTATAAGGTCTACCGCTACGAACTCATCAGTACCAGCGTTAAGAACATTGTCTACCTGCTTCTGTAATCCTAATTTCATCTCATCGAACACGAATAGGTTAGCATCGTTTGTGCCTTCCTTGACTAGAAGTCTCATATCAAAGTTAGCAAGTAACCTGTCCTCACCTAACGCTCTACTCTGGAACGAAAGATATCCATCAGAGACATTGGTTCCCCGGATTAGTTCATCAACGTTGATCAAGGGGTTCCAGGTCAGGAATGAATCTCTCTCTGCCTGGGCCTTTGTTGATGCTGTCTTCACAGCACCCTTACGGGGTTTACCATTCTTATTCAGTTTTAGGTTGTTTACCTTATCACCTATCTTAACCAACTCATCCATCACACCTGAGTTGTATCGTTTAGCCTGGTCAACCATGTTCTCCATAGTGAAAGGCATGTCATCAGGCATCATCTTCCACACCTTGAGTGCTGTGGCAGCGGGACTGTATACACCTTTCACACCATGATACATGTAATCATTCCCACGTACAGGTGCACCGGCTCTATTGGATTGATCGATCAGAGTCCTTAGGGGACTGATATCATTCCAAACCTTTGTGTTCAACTTAACACCCTTACCTGCAAGACCTAGTTTCTCAACCATTGGCTTGGCTATGTGGTTGGTCACCACATTGGTGGGTAAGGATGAATCTAATATGTTCTTTATCGGGAGTCCTGACTGTGCCAGGTCATCACCGTAGGTCCCTATAGTCTTAGGGAATAGATACTTCTTAACGTCGTTAAAGAATCCGTTGTTACCTGGGAAATGCTTTTGGGAGATGGTATCAATATACTGCATCTGTGATATCAACTCATTGTTGTTTGGTGCTGAGTGCCTGTTGTTAGAAGCAAAGTCAATCTGATCTAGAAAGTCTTTCTTCTGTGATGGGCTAATCCCATGCTTACGGTACAGTGCATCAGCCTCTGTGTCCCACAACCTAGCAGTCATATCCCTGATCGCTCTCTTAGGCATCTGCATAACCTGTGATAACTTGCCACCACGATACCACGAGGGTACATCCTCAGGGCTCTCAAACGCCTTGTTACGGCGTGTAATGTCTTGAGGCATGGCTATGTGTCCAACAGCCCTCTTGGCTGCTCCTGTGGCTATCTTAGCGCCAGGGAAAGCCTCGATACCAAAAAGGGCGGCATCACCATAGGTAACATCACGCCCTTGCATATAGTCGTTAGGAGCATCTGTAAACCCCTCTAGCAGTGTCCCACCAACAAACCCAGGCCAGGTCATAGGGTTGCCCCATGTTGCCCGGTCACCAAGGAATGTGGCGTAATCATTGACCTTATTAAGGCCCTGTGAAAGAAGCCCAGTATTAGGGATGCCATCACCCTCTATCATTACCTCTCCCCAGATGTTATCGTTTCGGGAGTTGGGTTCTGGATAAAGGGTGGTGTCGTTTAGTTCGGCTTGTATTTCAGCCCAACTTTTTCTTTCGTTTTCTTCCATGTATTATTCCCTTTCTTTTCTGGACCTGCATTGAGTATCTAACCTTCTGTATCCTTCTAGATATACTGTTCTGAAACAGTATGGGAATCAAGGCATGGAACAAACCAAGAAGCCCTGCAACTAGCAGAGTGGCGCTCCATCTGATTGCATATAACCCATGCTTGAAGTAACCTTCTTGACAGTGCTTAGACATGGCTATCTACCTCTGGTAGATCGCCTACTGTGCTGTAATCTTCGATTACAGTCACACACAGAACGGCAGGAAGAGATATTGGCTAGCGAACACGAGAATTGTGGTTAGTACAGCGATCCCCAATCCATTGGCTAACTTCCATAGAATATCTTTCATAGACTTTCTCCGAGATAAATAATGTATGCTACCACAAAGTGTGGAGGGTTAACTCCTGCATGACTGTGTGGTTGATTGCCACCAGTTGCTCCAGTCTTAGTGTTGTCTAAATCTGTTTCTTGGACTCCACCTGATGCACCCTGTGATGATCTGCTGGTGGTGGTGCTATGAGTATGGCTGGGCATCTGAGCAACGGTAAGGGTATGATCAGCAGTTGTGTCAGACCCACCTGTGTTCCCATTCTCAGAAAGAAAATTACCACCCCGGACAAACATGTTCCTCATGTCGGGTACTTCAGACCAATCACTACGACCATCCTGCTGGGCATTAACTCCACCATCTGCCAAATACCAATTCCTTGAGTTTAACTCGGTGATATCTCCTGGATTGCTCCAGGACCAAATAGCAACCATACCACGGGGAAGACTTAAATCTGTTCCGGGTATTCCCTGGATTCCCTGTATCCCTTGGATGCCTTGATCACCCTTGTCGCCTTTGGTTCCGTGAGTACCAGGATCACCTTTAACTCCTTGGATACCTTGCTCTCCTTGAATACCCTGGATGCCTTGCTCTCCTTTAGGACCTTGTGGACCCTCTGCTTTACCCATGTCATCCCAACTTCCACTTTCAACCCACGCCCATACATGCTCATTATCTAAGACAATGTAGGCGTCACCAGTCTCACCGTTATATGAATTAGGCCATCCTGGTAAGTCTGTGTAGGTTGCAACTGAACCTAGGAGTTGTATGCCTAGAAGTTTTTGACCTCTCTGGAATACAACAGTACCTTCAAACATTACCGTTCCAGTTGGGCTACCTAATGTTAAGGTTCCCGCTGGGGTCCGGGGTTCAACCCGTCCGGTTTTAATCTTGCTCATCTACTTCCTCCTTTCTATCAGCATCGCCACAATGGCATAAGCACTCGGAGTGATCACCAGTGTTTACACATGGGCAATCGTACTGTACACACAGACCACAGTCACAGATCACGAGAGTCTCTGCACAGCAGTGACTCGACAGATGAACTGCCGTAGGCAGTTAATCACGAGTCAATGACCATACCTTTACGTCCTTGTTCACCACCTCATGTTTGAGTCTGTAGTTACAGAGTAGATCAAGAGAGTAATCAGACGGTTGCCCGTATACCCCTGGAGTACCACTGACTCTATCCCAGCATGAGTCTCCTGCATCTACACCGACTGAGAAGCCGTGATTAAATTTTGTTAGTTGTGCTGCTGGTATGGCTAGGGTTCCTGCATACGATAGGGCTAGCCACCCTAAAAAAGTTATACCACTCATATTTGTTCTCTCCTGTCGTAATATTTTTGTATGTAATCTATTGCTTTCTGCAATCCTTCGATGCTGTCACCAAAGGTGCCTAGCGATCCGTTGCAGGGTCCACACAGCAGCCCTCTGACGCTGTACTCTCCTGTCTCACCATGCTCATGGTCCACGCTCAAAGCCCTTACCATCTCTGATTGGTGCTTGCCACATAGGGCACAGCGATTGCCTTGCTCTGCTGCAAGACGATCATAAAATTCTGGGGTAATGCCGTATGTCTTTTTGAGGTTGTATATCAGGGCGGTCTCCTTCCCCTTGGCCGACTGGTTGTATTTCCTTCGGGCCGCCTTAGTTCCACTCATTTGTTATCCTCTTTGATTGGAGCCTTGTAGCCTCCAAATATTTTATTAAAACTGCCACGTACGAATCCCATCACCTTCCCATCGTCTCTGAATGTAGCACCAACATCAGTTGTATCTGATATCGGTGCAGCAAAAACGACTTCATAATTATCATCTTGTATGTATTGGAAGTTGGCAGTAAATGGTAAGTTCATTTTGAGTCCGTAGGCTGCACTTACGGTTACAAGTGCCAGCATAAACACAGCAAGTTCATCATCATATTTTTCATGCCATTCCTCTTTCTTTACTTCCCAGGCCAAATCGCTGCAAATAGCAGACCCACGACCATTCCCTGTTCCGACTACACCCCGGTATTCACAGGCTATATTTCCGAACCTACGTGCCTCAGCGGTAGTGCCGTTCCGGTTGTACTCACTGACTACCACAGGTTTGCCAAGGGTTAGGGCATATTCTATTGCAGCCCGGAATTGTGCTTCAGTCTTATCGAATCCTGTCTGTAAGTAAATTATATCTGCCTGTGCAAGGTACGCCTCATTGCCTGGTACTCTGGTCAGATGTACTCCAATGGGTTTATCAGTCTTCAGCCTCATCCTTTGGATGATGACGTTAACTGCTTGTGGTGTGTAGTATTCATTGCATTCCAGGCAGGCAACGTAGTGAGATACTCTATCATCACTGGCAGCAATCACCTGATCGTTGTAGTCTAACTGGTTGCCAAGACCAAGGGCATTAATCTCGGGGGAATCATCACCCCTCATCCATATTACAGGAGCCAGTCCAGCAGCGTTAAGATCATCAAGGCGTTCACCCCATTGTGAATTGACTCCGTTAACTATGCCCCAATCCTTATCCGTGTTCCTCGCTAGCATGTCAAAGTGAGTGTCCCCATTGCTGAGAACTATGCTACGTACTTCCTTCCTCCACTCATCATCCCTGTCATCTGACAGGTAGGACAAGGAGGAAAAGGCTTTACCGTCTACTAAGAAGGATGACTTGAAGTCCGCCTCTAGGATACCTGATCCCAGGGTGGCTACTGTAATTACCAGGCCGACAAGGGCCATGGTGAGTACCCATCGGGTACTCCCCGAAGCACATGATCTTCGATCATGAGCGATGGTTAAAAGGGCTTTCATGGTATCTCCTCTAATTATCCAATACTATCGAATTTCCACATCCACAGGACTGTATGCCTTCTGGTGGCCTAACCACAAAGGAGGCCATAAGGCCATCACTCACGTAGTCTAGTTCACCATCTCCTAGTGTAGTCTGGGAGGTCGTGTCTGCCCAAACCACGTAATCTTTCCCAGTCCTTCTTGTATTCGATTCGGTAGTATTCATCGCTACCTTGTCCATAGTAATGGTTGCTCCGCTGCAACCACCTGTTCTTAATCCAATTTCCAACCATTCGCCAGGTCCTAGTACACAGTCCAACTGTTGCTGGGCTGCTTCCGTCAATGTCATTTATAATCTCCATTCTTCTCTCTCTTATAGGGTCTAGGCTTATGGGTCCTAGCATTTGGTTCTTTCTTCCTGTTTGCAAGACGTTTACGTCTTTTCTCCCTATTGAGTGGGTCGGACACGTGCCGCTACTCCCTGACAAATCCAGAAGGCGTGTGTAGCAGCACTAAGGGCAGAGAGTTCTGTACAACACTTAGTGTCTGCCCCATTATTTCTTTTAAACCTCATAGTTCCCCGCCCCCGAATTAACTGGCAAATTGTAAAACACTATAGTTTAAGATAATGTTAACCTCAATCGTAGCCCTAAAGGCGAAGATTGAGGTTAACATTATCTTTATATAACCTTAGGTTCTTAACTCTATCCTTAGAATTTAAAACCATTCCTCTTGCTTGTTAGGGGATTTTGATCATTTCCCTTTAGAATCATAGAGTTATACGTTTCTAGTAGAGATATGGGTGTTATTTTTACCCCTCCAGTAGGTGGATGGGATATATAAAGTAATACATCTACCCCAAAGGGGTTGCCCTAGACCAGATCAGTACCACTTCGTCAACCAATTCGATACCTTTCTTTGCTTTGGTCTTGAATCTGGTGACAATGGTCTATTATTGGTTGGGATCTTGGGTTGGAATGGAATAAAATGGTGTGATAGAAGGGGCAAGGTACATCATTAGCCACACCAATACCTCACCGTCACACTATTAACACACACTATTGTTACGATTCTACACACTTATCCATGTTGCAATGCACAATAGATAGTAACGCTATGTTGCACCATAACAGTGCACGATGCTACCAGGTAGCAAGGTAGTCACCATCAACAGCGGCAACCACGTATCACTTGTGATCGTGTCGATGATGTAGCACAAGTGACACTAAGCAGATGCTACAGCATCAGCCAAGGGACATGGTTTAAGGGGCACAGTCGGATGCTTTAGCATACGATTAGAGTTGCTTGCTAAAGCACCTAATGGCATTGCAAGCAATACCAGATCAGGCCATTTGAAATTGCCTATAAAGGAGGATAGACCCGTCAGGGTTATCAGTTTCATCACTCATAACACCTTGATACTAAAGGCTTATCTCAACTCATGCCTTTTGACCTTGATTCCCTTGTTCGCTAACTCATTGATAACTAAGGGATTTAAAATGAGTGTTTACAACCTGATTGGAGATAGGCATAATTCGTTTTCTGGTTGATCTGACTCAATTTTTGAGCCAAGGGTGGCAACGTCCTAAGATCAATCAGCCCTAAGGTGGCTGGGTTACAGGCCCCTGTAGAGCAGTCTAACATTAGCCAATTGGTAAGGTGTCAAGACTTGGTGAAGAGAGTAGCCAAGGCAGACCATGTTTTAGGTGAGTTAGATTCCGGCCCTAGGCAAGGCTAAAAAAGGCCCCTTTAAAAGATGTTGACAGATCAAGTTAGATCGGTTAATATCCGTTTTGTTGGATCGGGACAACGGCTTTAAATGTAGCCTCTTATCCTCGACTTGATCGACTAATACGATCCAACAAAGACCTAGGCAAGTCTTAAAAAGGCCTACAGGTTGCACCAAGTACGGCTAGAAAGCCCGGGAAAAAGGCCAAAAGCAGGTCACCCCATCGCTACTTGTCAACCTTACCTTGTGATTGCATTCAATTGCAGACCTACTCAAGGTGGATAGAATCACGTTTGCTGATTCTGCTAATAATCCACCCGTAGGGATTCTTCAAGGTAGAATTAGTTGGGTTTCAGTCTATTGTGTTGGTTGCTAGCATTTGTACAGGGTATATCCCGTTAGTAGATGCAACATGTGTATAGGCTGTTAACGGTTAAAAATGAAACCAGTTGCAACGGGAGTAGTCAACCCAACCGGCCCAACACTAGCAGTAAAATTAACCTGTACCGTCATCGTGTCTACTTCACCATTCACGATGGGCAAGCCGAACAAAGGTTAGCGACCTGCAAATTGAGATAAGATCATGGTGCTAACGAACGTACCACTTCACAAAATGGTAAACTCTCACAACCTGATCATGTTGTTAAACTGATCAATCTAGTGTTTGATTGTTATTTTTCGGGATTAAGAGTGCTATTTATTAGCCTGATACCCTTGAGAAACATCATTAACAAAGGTCGGGCAATAGCATCCGTGTATCAGATCGGAAACGACCACACTAAAACAACCTGATCATGTTGTTAAACTGATCACTTTATTGGGGAATATATGATCCTATTTAATTGGGTGACCTCACAACCTGATCATGTTGTTAAACTGATCACTTTGGTCGGTAAGTGAAAATTACTTACCTATAATCAGCATGTTGTGCCAATAGCGATTCATGCACCCAATCAACCCGGTCATGTTGTAAAACTGACCACTTTTGTTAGTGTTATCATGGCGATGATGCTATGCATCATCACCTAACCCGATGATCGTCCCGATCATTGGGCAATGGGATAATACTACCAAGAGTAGGAGAATATTATGAAAACAAAGCCAAGGCAACCCGGCCGATTGCACCCTGCAAGGGGCAAACCCGGTGGGCCAATGCCTAGTAAAAAGGACTATCAACGTAAACCAAAACACAGGAGTCAAGCATGATACCGAAATTTGACCTTAACTTCCCTTTGGAAACTCAGGGAAAACTAAGCAACTATAACGTTTTCACGTTGGTTGCTCCCAAAGGCAACGATGCATACATGTCGTTGTCGATCACCAATGCCCTCAAGGGCCTAAAGCGTGGCTATAGCGTCAAACGTTACAGCAGAACTTTGGACGGTAGAACGTCCGTCACCGTTTCGCCCCGTTAAGGATTATATGAATCCAGACAAACCAGACCACACCAAAGTACCACACTTTGAAACAGAGCGGGAAGATCAAGACTACCTTGATCTAATCTCAGAAGATGGGGAGGAAATGGATTAATGTTATTCCCATTAATTGAGTTGGGCGTTTTAGTCGTTTTAGGCGTTATCATGCTATACTGCCTAATCGAAATTACCACACGTTAGTATCGTTTAGCCTACTTGGATAGTAGGCTAGCCAATATTAACCAACGGAGTCAATCATGACACAAGTATTATCAGCAACTGGTGAAACAACCAAGTTGGGCAATATGTTTAGGTCTTATACTGAGCCTAAATCCTGCCCGACTACTTGCCCACTAATGGGCAAAGGTTGCTACGCCGAACTAGGCCCGACCAATTGGGTCTGGAAAAAGGTTGCAACCAATAAAAAGAGCACTGATTGGCAGGGCTTTTGCCAAAAGGTCAAAAGGTTGCCAAAGGGCACAATGTGGCGTCACAACGTGGCCGGGGATTTACCCAGAAAAGGCAAGGAAATAAATGATGAGGCTATGATAGAACTGATTAAGGCTAACA
>Ga0233433_10001539_pt1 | contig 21789 bp, 15 predicted proteins | sample SI_122_August201_5_FD_179868 | JGI IMG/M metagenome (GOLD analysis project Ga0233433, IMG submission 179868) | Seawater microbial communities from Saanich Inlet, British Columbia, Canada - SI_122_August2016_100_MG | ecosystem: Environmental > Aquatic > Marine > Inlet | place: Canada: British...
TGCGTAAACTTATTCATTTCTTTGAAATATTTTCTCATTTTAGTAAGAAGACATCTCCTCTCAAAGCACTGTGCTTTTTCTTGGTAATGATAATTTTAGGTGTTGTCCTGCTTGTTAAAGCACTCCAAATTTTTATTCCGTTTACCTATATAGCGTTTTAAAAGTCACCCCAAAACCTCACCAACCTTTGATGACTTAACTGGTAGGTCGAACAAAGACTACTCGAGAAACAGATGCACTTTGATTATCTACTGAGTGTAGTGGTTCAAACACCTCTCAGGAAGTCATAGGAAGGTCATACGGTCAGATTGCGTGGTTAGTATGATCTCGTATACCAAAAGAAAAATAAGATGATTTTTTGGGCGATATTTTGGAAACACATATTCTATATATTTAAGCAATTTCAATAGGTTAAATGTATATAACAGATATGCACATATTATACACATACCGATTCGTAATGACTTAGTGCACTGTAGTTAAACAATTATTTATTAGAACACTTTCCTCCGAAGGCAGAGGTCACAAGTTCGAATCTTGTCGGGTGTACCAATCTTTTCAATGGGTTAAGAGATTTTCTTCTAGCCCTTTAATTTTACACCCCACTATATCCCCACTAAACTCTATCTAAATTCGGGTATTCATACCCTTATTCGCGGCAATCCACCTGAATGAGAAGTGTCCACCTGGGGGCATCCACCATACCTCTAAGCCTACTCGTAGACGGGGGGCAGGGGCCAGTGGGGGTGCTTTATGTATATGATGCTATAGGTCATATGAAATAGGCTGAGGTTAGGGTGTATACCAGTTCATAGATTTATTATGTGTGCTCCAGCCGCCATGTCCGCTTTTCAACGCTAACCGGAACTAATTCAGAGGGGACATTAACTTCCGCAAATGGCCCGACTCGGACACTCCATCGATGTCTTGGTACAATATTTAATGTAGGCAACGACAAGGGCCGGATTTACCACAGTCCGCAGCCCTGCATTGATTTCGTCTTTGGTGTAGTTCCCCATGATCTCTCCTCCTCCGCCTTTTCGTCGCTCCCATTTCCGATTAGATTACCTGCCAGGACTATACGAAGGAAACGTTAGTTGGAAATGCAATTCGATAAGGGTCTGCTACTGTTCGGTGGAACCTATGGAAACTTACAAGCAACGGAAGCTTTGTTCGGTGAAGCGGAGCGCTTGGGCTTTGGTTCGGACCGCATGATCTGCACCGGCGACCTCGCGGCTTATTGTGCTCAGCCCCAGGAAACCGTGGACCTAGTTCGACAAAAAGGCGTCGCAACCATTTTAGGCAACTGCGAAGAAAACTTAGCCGCGGATTTAGATGATTGCGGGTGTGGGTTCGATGCCGGCACGGCTTGCGATCTAATGTCTCAGCAGTGGTATACGTTCTGCCGTGAAAAGCTGAGTGCGGGAACCAAACGCTGGATGGGCACCCTGCCCCGCACTCTTACCGCAATCATTGGCGAAAAAAGACTACGCGTGGTTCATGGCGGGCTTAGTGTCATTAACGAATTTATATTTCCCTCTTGTGCGGACGCCCCTCTAAACAGCGCCATGAATGAGGCTGAATGCGATGGCATATTGGCGGGACATAGCGGCATTCCGTTCGCTCGGGTAATCGGTGAGAAACTGTGGCTCAATAGTGGTGCCGTGGGTATCCCCGCAAATGATGGTACGGACAGGGTCTGGTATGCGATTATCGAGCCTGCGGAAGACGGGCTAAAGATTTCGACTCACCCTTTAACCTACGATCATAAAACCGCCGCTGGTGAAATGCGCAGGGAGGGACTGACGGCGTATGCTGATGCGCTTGAAAGCGGCCATTGGCCAAGCACTGATGTCTTGCCTGAACAAGAAACGGCCGAGACAGGCCAACGCCTTAAACCTGTATCCCTGACCTGGAACTAACAAAACGGAAAACCGTGACCGCACGACGAAGATCACCCTTCTTGGGCTGCATGTTGCTGCGTTGGAGTCGGGGCCTGTCTATATCCACTTCGCACCGCCAGGGGAAACAGTCGCACCGGCAATGAGATTGCCAAAAACTGGCGGGGGATGGGTGGTTCGCGTACCTGCCAGGATATTGGTAGCTGTTTAAGCCGATCCCACATTCAACACTAGAAATAATCGGCCCGCCACCAATACTTTACATACATGAATATGGTGATGTTGCGACATTTCTAGTTCGTTCAAATGCCTATACAGACAAATATCCTATCAATGTTTCCTCATCCACGTCGTCGCGGTTGTCTTCATGTACAATCCGGCCATTCTCGATCACCATGATCCGATCAGCCGCGTCCATCACAAAGCTCAGAACCTGTTCTGAAAACAAGATACTCAGTCCACGTTCATCCCGAATGCGCCGAAGTACCTGGGCAATTTCCTTGATGATAGATGGCTGAATGCCTTCTGTTGGCTCATCGAGAAGAAGGACCTTGGGTTCGGATACAAGGGCACGCGCAATGGCCAGTTGCTGTTGCTGACCACCGGACAGATTGCCGCCTCGCCGATGTCTCATTTCCAACAGAACAGGGAAGATTTCATAGATTTCATTGGGAATGTTCTTTTTATTCGTGCCGGCCAATCCTGTTTCGATATTTTCTTCAACCGTCATCGTCGCAAAGATCATCCGACCCTGGGGAACATAGGCGACACCTTCCTGGACTCGTTCAAATGTCGGCAGGTTCGTAATATTTATATCCCCAATGGTGACGGCCCCTTCATTGGCGGGAATAATGCCCATAATTGATTTCATTAAGGTGGTTTTCCCCATACCGTTACGCCCTGTCACGGCAACGATTTCACCTGGCTTTACATCAATATTTATCCCATGAAGTATCTCACTTTGTCCGTATGATACGTGGTAGTCGTTGATATTCAACATGACGTCGTGTTCCTTTTAGCTATGGCCCAAATAGACTTCGACAACCTTGGGATCCTTTTGCACCACATCCATTGTTCCTTCTGAGAGAACTTTACCTTGATGCATAACGGTTACCCAATGCGCGATGTCTTTCACGAAATCCATGTCGTGTTCAATCACAATTACAGACCGCCCCTGGGCGATTTTACGAAGCAGATCGCCTGTTTTCAGTCGTTCGCTCTTACTCATGCCTGCGACAGGTTCATCTAGCATCAGCAGGGCCGGGTCTTGAATCAACAACATGCCAATTTCCAACCATTGCTTTTGTCCGTGGCTGAGGGAGCCTGCTTCAGTGTGAAGCACTTCATCAAGGTAAGCGGTTTCAGCAACTTCCTGAATACGATCTTTCACGACTTCGTCTCGTTTAGAGAAGAGGGATCCAAATACATTTCGACCACGGGGAAACGAAATTTCAAAATTTTCAAAAACTGTCAGTTCTTCGAAAACTGATGGTGTCTGAAACTTCCGTCCGATACCAGCATGAACAATTTGATGTTCCTTCATACCCCTCAGTTCATTACCACGGAACATGACGGATCCTGATGTTGCCGGGGTACGTCCGCTGATTAGATCGAGAACGGTTGTCTTGCCAGCACCATTTGGGCCAATAATAACTCTGAGTTCGTTCACCTTAATTTGGAATGATAGATCGTCTACAACCTTAAACCCGTCGAAAGAGACAGTGAGATTTTCGACACTAAGAATGCTGTCTTGATGATGTAAATTTTCCATTGTCATTTCCTCTATTTAGCCGGGTCTGTCACTGAAGACGGTCCATCGTCACGGCCGAACTTTGGAAGCTTAGGTTCGATATGGACTTTATAAAGCCCCGCCAAACCGTCTGGGAACGCTAACACAACGCCGATAAACATGGCCCCCATGGCGAAAAGCCAAAGCTCTGGATAGGCTTCAGAAAATACCGTTTTCGCCAAGTTTACCAGCAGCGCACCATATACGGCCCCATAGATTGAAAACCGTCCCCCGACTGCACAGAAGATGACCATCTCAATCGATGGCACAATCCCAACGAAATTAGGATGAATAAATCCTACATTGAGGGTAAACATCGCGCCACCAACACCGGCAAGTAACGCACCAAAACAAAATGCGAATATCTTGAAGTTGGCAACGTCATATCCAGAAAAGCGTGCACGGTCTTCATGACCTCGCATTGCCACCAGGACCTTTCCGAGTTTACTCTTGAGAACAAGCTGTGACGCAAATAACGCGCCCAGTATCAAGACGACTGTCACAAAATAAAATATCACCTTGGCATCATCAGTTCGAATGTCCCAGCCGTGAAGTGTCCGCAAATCAGTAATGCCGTTAAAGCCACCGATATAACCTGCATTACCAATAATCAAGATACTGAGAGCCGCTGACATGGCTTGTGTCATGATAGCAAAATACACACCGCCAACACGACGCTTGAACATGGCGAGACCAACAAAGTAAGCCAGTATTGTCGGAACGATTAGAATCATGACGATGGTCAGGGGGAAACTACTGAATGGCAGCCAAAAGAATGGCAATTCGGTCATCGAGGCCCAATCCATAAAGTCAGGAATCCCCGGCGTGGATTGAACGATGCATTTACCTAATTCCTGCTGGGCACGCGTACAACCAATATCAACTTTTGCGGCCTCGAGCTTGAGGAACATGGCCATGCAATATCCGCCAAGGCCAAAAAACACCCCCTGTCCAAGACTCAGAATGCCACCAGCACCCCAGCATATCACCAAACCAATGGCCACAAATGCAAGTGTAAGGTATTTGCTGACTAGGTTAAGACGGAATACGTCTAACCCTAAAGGCAATATTACAAGAAGCAGCACAGCGATCACGATAAAGCTGAACCGATCTTTCTTGGGAAATAGTCTATCCATAATGCGTGTTCCTTAGCGACTGCGTATCTTGAGGCTGAACAATCCTTGTGGGCGTATCATCAGAATTCCAATCACGGCGAGTAACGTTATAACTTTGGCTATTGAACCCGTCATGAAGAATTCTAAAGTCGACTGCGCCATTGAAATCATGAATGCTGATGCGACAGTGCCCCAAAGGCTGGCTGCGCCACCAAAAACCACGACCATGAATGTATCAACGATATAGTGCTGACCTGCATCAGGTGCCGTCGAACTAATCATCGTAAAGGCGCTGCCAGCAATGCCGGCAATGCCGCAACCAACCGCGAATGTCATCCGGTCAACGCGTGCCGTATTAATTCCAACTGCGGAAGCCATTTCACGGTTCTGAACAACTGCGCGGACATGTTTGCCCCACATCGATTTGAGCATCATATACATGACACCAACTGTTAGGCCGATCGTGATCAGGATAACAACGATTCCATATATCTGAACGTCGATCAGATCAGAAAGTTTAACAGCCCCCATCATCCAGTCGGGCTTCACGACGCCAACTTCGCGGGTACCAAACACCACGCGTATACTTTGTTGTAAGATTAGGCTTAAGCCCCATGTCGCAAGTAGCGTATCAAGCGGTCGTCGATAAAGGTGGCGGATCATTGCCCACTCCACGAACGCGCCAAGCGCCGCTGTAACTAAGAACGCTACCCCCATCGCGACAAAGAAATATATTCCAAACAATCCGGGTAAGTAATTAGCAAATAACTTTGATATAACATAGGTAACGTACATGCCTATCATCATGAACTCGCCGTGCGCCATGTTGATGACGCCCAACTGTCCAAATATAATGGCTAACCCAAGCGCCATTAGAGTAAAAACCGAAAAGAGGATTAGCCCGGCGAACCCTTGCATCGCAAAGATGGAACCTAATTCGCCAAAAGAATATCCGAACATGATGATTGGCCTTTCGAGATACGGTCTGGCCTAGAACGACCAGATATTTTTTATTTCACATAACACTTAATAAGCGTCGACCTGGAGCACGAGTTATGTGCTCCAGGTCGGTCGCCATTTTTCTTACTGGTATCCTTTTGGAAAAGGATCCGGCTCCATCAGTTCAGATTCATGCACCACATCAAACTGACCATCGGAACGAGCACGACCGACACGCAATTTGCTGTAAAGATGATTGTTTGTTTCGTGAATGCGAACATATCCCTCTGGCGCATTTTTCATTTCAATGCCAGATCCATTCACTTTCTTTATCTTATCGATATCGAAACTGCCCGCCTTCTCAACGGCTGCTTTCCACAACCAAGGCCCAAGGTAGGCATTGTTGGTAACGTCACCGATAACGATGTCGTCACCCCACATTTTCTTAAATTCTTTGATGAATTTTTTGTTGTTCGGGTTTTTGAGGCTCTGGAAATACTTTGCAAACATGTAAGTGCCTACAATATTCTCCCCACCGATACCACGAACCTCGTCTTCCGTCGCAGAAATGGTGATGACGGTTTGCTTTGTGAGATCGACTCCGGCTCCAGTGATTTGCTTATAGAAAGCAACATTTGAACCACCGACAACAATGGAAAAGATGACGTCAGGTCTCTTCAACTTCATTTTATTGATCACGGAATTGAATTGGGTATGACCAAGGGGGTAATACTGCTCACCAATAACCTTTAGCCCGTACTTTTTCTCGATATGCTTACGAGCAATTTTGAATGATGTACGAGGCCAAATATAGTCTGAGCCAACAAAATAGAAGGTCTTTGGTTTCTTCTCTTTAATAATCCAGTCGAGGCCGGCAAGAATTTGTTGAGTAGCTTCCTGGCCTGTGTAAATTATGTTTCGCGAAGCTTCCAACCCCTCATACATGGTGGGATAGTAAAGCATGTTGTTGTACTGCTCAAAAACCGGGAGAACTGCTTTACGCGAAGCAGATGTCCAGCAACCCATCACAGCAGCGACCTTATCGTTCACGATCAATTTTTTAGCTTTTTCAGCAAAATTCGGCCAATCCGTGGCGCCATCTTCCTGGATCCATTTAATCTGACGGCCGAGAACGCCACCTGAAGCGTTGATCTGCTTGATCGCCAGCTTCTCAGCTTGCACAGAGCCTGTCTCGCTGATCGCCATGGATCCTGTGATTGAGTGCAGGATACCAATTGTCACGGTGTCGTCGGTAACAGCCAAACCAGTCGTGTTGACCTTACTGGTCGGGAATTCAGAATTCGCTAGAGCGCCGGTTGATAAAAGAGCTAGAGCGGGCAAAGCAAGTAGCCCACACGTAATTTTACGTCGTATGGCAGATGTCGAATGATCTGCCTTTAGTTTCTTCGTTATTCCAAACATCTCAGTCACTCCCTGTTTAATTGAGGTATTTACTGATAGATAATCAACCCATTCCATCATGTTGAAATGAGGCTCGAAAAATCAATCGAGCCCTTATTCCAATGAAGGTATAGTCCTTCAGCTTAAACTTGGCTGTCGGAAGGTAGGTATACGTCAATTGACTACCCTCGGGTCGAGTGGGTAGGTGTACGTCATTTGACGTACCAAACAATCTCCCTATGATAAAGTTTCGAGTGTGATATTGAGCGTCCCGAATTTTTTGTATGGGCAGCATAAACAGGATTTATAGAATCATCCGCAAACATTCGCCCGTGGTAATCTGGCACAAGACCTGTAGTGCTCTGGCAATGGAAAGCGACCCAGTAATGTTAGAGTGGCCTTTTGTTAGGTGTTGGCATTGTAGGCAACCGAATGCTGACAAAGTGAGGCGGGCGAAAACATGATTCAACAAAAAATTGTTCGCGTTCGCAGAAATTACAACAAATGGGTATCAAACCAAACAATTGAAGACTTTTCGCTAAGGTTTACAGCAAAGAGAATTCGAAAATGGTCGCCGTTCATCGTTGCGAACACGGCACTTGGATCCGTGTCATTCTTGGCCTTGGAATCAATTGGCGCGTCAATTACCTTGCAGTACGGTTATGTCAACGCTACGATCGCAATTCTTGTTGTATGTTTCCTAATTTTTGCTACCGGATTACCCATCAGTTACTATGCCGCAAAACACGGCGTTGATATTGACCTGTTGTCTCGCGGGGCTGGGTTTGGATATATCGGCTCAACGATTACATCACTGATCTACGCCTCATTTACATTTATATTCTTTGCAATAGAAGCCGCAATCATGTCTACAGCGCTCGAGCTGTTTTTTGGCATTCCTTTGTTTGCAGGCTATCTGATTAGCTCAATCATTATCATTCCCATGGTGGTTCACGGATTTACATTCATCAACAAATTGCAGCTTTGCACGCAACCTATTTGGCTTGCTTTACATATCCTACCCTTCGCGTTCATTGCGGCAAATCACCCTGAATTCTTTTCTGAATGGACCGACTTTACCGGACTCTCTGAAGATCCTGGTGGAGGATTCAATATTCTTCTATTCGGTGCAGCATCCGCTGTCATTTTTTCGTTGGCTGCACAAATTGGTGAGCAAGTTGATTTTCTGAGGTTCCTACCTCCGAGGACCGAAAAGAACGGCTTTAAATGGTGGTGGGCGATGTTTTCTGCTGGTCCGGGCTGGATTGGCGTTGGGGGGCTAAAAATTATAGCTGGGTCGTTTTTAGTGGTCCTTGCGCTGAAAATGGCTGTGCCCGCCGAATTCGCCGGCGATCCATCACATATGTACCAAGTAGCTTTCCAGTTTGTTTTCGATTCACCCGTCGTTGTCGTCGCTGCCACAGCTCTCTTTGTCATTATTTCTCAGATTAAAATCAATGTTACGAATGCTTATGCGGGTTCTATTGCTTGGTCGAATTTTTTCTCCCGCCTAACCCATAGCCATCCTGGTCGTGTCGCATGGCTTGTCTTTAATGTTACGATTGCATTCCTCCTAATAACATTGGGGGTCTACCGTGCGTTGGAACAGATTTTGGGATTGTACTCCATCATTGCGGTCGCCTGGGTTGGCGCCTTGTCTTCAGACTTATTAATCAACAAACCCTTAGGTCTCAGCCCTTCTCATATCGAATTTCGGCGCGCTTATTTATACGACATCAACCCAGTTGGTGTTGGCTCGGTTGCGATCGCTATCATTGCGGCAATCATTTCCTACAGCGGACTTCTAGGTGAGGTAATGAGGGCGCTTTCTTCCTACCTAGCGTTGGGAACTGCATTTTGTGCTGCGCCTCTTCTCGCGTTTGCGACTCGCGGGAAATATTATCTGGCGCGTGATCCAGAGGCAGACTTCGGTGGCGCAACAGAGGTTGAATGTTGCATTTGTGTGAACTCCTACGAAATTGAGGATATGGCAGAATGTCCCATTTATGATGGGTCGATTTGTTCTCTGTGTTGTTCACTGGATGCCCGGTGTAATGACGCCTGCAAAAAAGAAGCTCGGTACACAGATCAAATTCTTGCTTTGATGGAAGCTATATTTCCGAAGTGGATTGTTGCTCGATTGAATTCCAGCATTGGTCATTACATCGGAATACAATTTCTTTTTTGTTTGGTTATCGGTGGCGTCCTTGGGCTTGTGTACTTGCAGACGACCATCGAAGACTGGCTGCAACACGATGGTATTCAAGGCACAATGTGGCAAATATTTTTTATACTTGTGATCATCAGTGGTGTTGCCACCTGGTTGTTTGTACTCGCCCGAGAAAGTGCCAAAGTTGCTCAAGATGAAACGTCTCGGCAGACATATTTACTTTCGGAAGAAATCGAAGCTCACAAAGTTACCGACGTGAAACTGCAGAAAGCAAAAGAGGCTGCAGAAGCCGCAAACTCGGCAAAAAGTCGCTATGTTGTCGGCCTCAATCATGAGTTTCGCACACCACTCAACACTATTCTTGGCTATTCTCAATTGCTGGAACGTGACGGCTCAATCCCAGCACATCGTGTTGATGCCGTTCATGTTATCCGGCGCAGTTCAGAACATCTTACTGGCCTTGTCGATGGCTTGTTAGACATATCGAAGATTGAGTCAGAACATTTTACCCTTAACAAGGATGATTTTCGGTTGGAAACTTTCCTCCTGGAAATCGTTGAAATGTTCAGGCTTGAAGCTGCCGCAAATGATGTGAGATTCGAATTCAAGTCGATTGGTAGTTTACCACTACTCATCCGTTCTGATGAAAAGCGGTTGCGTCAAGTTTTGATCAATATTTTATCTAATGCATTCAAGTTCACGCCAAATGGTGATGTCACCCTGTCTGTACTGTCAATGGACGACGAACTCGAATTTTCCGTACGTGATAACGGTGTTGGCATTTTGCCAGCGGATCTCGAGCGTATTTTTATTCCATTCGAACGTGCCGAATCATCAATTAATAGTGCGTCGGATGGCATAGGCCTGGGACTGGCGATCACAAAAATTCTGACGGAGCGAATGGGAGGAACTGTATCTGTCGAGAGCCAAGTGAGCCGTGGAAGTGAATTTAAAGTAACCGTTCCCGTCGTCGCAGGCGTTACATCAAGTGAGGAGCAGCATAGTGACCGAACTATTATTGGGTATCGTGGGAAGCGACTTACAGTCATAGTTACGGATGATGAGCCAGCCCACTGCAAACTCATCTCGGAGATTCTAGAACCTATCGGGTTCATCGTATTGAACGCGGCGAACGCAGAAGAGTGCCTGCGATTGGCGGAAGATCGTAGCCCCGACATGTTTCTTCTCGATGTATCAATGCCAGGCATGAACGGGTTGGACCTTACGACCGCCCTACGGGAGGGCGGAAACAATGAAGTGCCAATCATTATGATAACTGCCAGCGCTATCGATCCAAATGAAGACAAGAATGATCAATGGAAGCACGACGACTATCTGATGAAACCAATCGAATATGACCGTTTCCTGGAAAAGATTGAAAGCAATCTAAATATCGAGTGGTTTTATGAAGGTATGTTGAACACTCATTCAGTATTAGAACCCGTAAAGTCCGCCGTTATAAACCACCCTCCTCTCCAACATATCGCGGAACTCAAAAAGCTTGGGAAGATGGGACATATCCGAGGCATTCAAACAAAACTAGATGATTTGGAAAATGACTTTCCAGACTGCAGTGTATTCATCACAAACCTGCGTAGGTTCGTCAACGACTTCCATCTTTCGAGTTATATGGCAGAATTGGAAAATACCCATGAATAACCAGAACCCGAATGATATTGCCTGCATTCTGGTAGTCGATGATTCTGCAGATTCCCTAAAGTTCTTAACTGATGTCATTGAAAAGACGGGTGATACCGTCCTTGTCGCGCTTGCTGGACAAAAGGCACTCGACGTTATTGATGAGGTTACGCCCGACGTTATCTTGATGGATGCAGTGATGCCGGGAATGGATGGGTTCGAAACATGCCGCCGTCTGAAGGAAAACAGTAAGATGCTTCATGTCCCTGTTATCTTTATGACGGGCCTGAGCGACACGGAACACATCGTTGAAGGATTTCAAGCTGGGGGCGTTGATTATCTTGTTAAACCCATTAATCCCGATGAGCTCATTGCACGAATGCAGGTGCATCTTGCCAATGCAAAAATGGCCCAAAGCGCTTATGTCGCAATGGATGACGCTAGACGGTATTTACTCGCCACAGACAAGCGGGGCACCATTCTCTGGAATACGCCCCAGGCCGCTCGGTTGATTATCCTATTGGAACCAGAAGAACAAACGCACGTTCTTCGCCTTCCTGAGTACGTTAGAATTTGGCTCGGAGAACAATTCGATTCTGAAATGGCTACGTCAGCGCAACTCATGCTCACAGACACGGTTGAGCATCAGATATTGATCTCCTACATCGGGCAAAGTGGCAAGGACGAATATTTGCTGCGGATCATCGAGAATAACTTCGCTACTACACAGACTCGGTTATCTAAAAACTTCGGCCTTACGACGCGAGAGGCGGAAGTGTTGGCGTGGCTCGCCACCGGAAAATCCAATCGTGACATCGGCTCTATTCTTGATCTCAGCCCGAGAACGATCAATAAGCATCTGGAACGGATCCATTCGAAATTGGGCGTTGAAAACCGTACAGCTGCAGCTGCAATGGCGCTAAATGCGATGTAAGAAAGTGAGTTTATGCTCACGTGACCTCGGAAGAGGGCCAGAGATTTATTGAGCAGAGAAAGTCGTTTACTAGTGCGCTTCCCTCTAAACTGTGACTCCTCCAATTTTCCAGTGCGCTTAAACTATTGATCCGTTGATGTTTGAGAATTCGGGTTAGCGTTACACCTCATTTTTAGTGCGCTATCGCGTGCCCATCCTGCAAAACAGTCCGCAACGTTGTGAATTCAAAAGGCATTTCTCAGATTAAAATTTTGCATTGCGTATCCTCACACACGGTCTCGGTTGAACCCTACGTTATATGACGTATATGAGGATTTTGGTGTGCAATTTATGTTCTTAGAACAGCACGCGAGGCCATAAATATGAACGGAGTTTGGTGAACGACCGACAACGTTGAAAACGCAGTCCCTTGGTTGGAAACGCAGTCCCTTGGCGAAACTGATCAAGTGAATTCGTTTTCAATTTTGACGCGCCATATTATTGCGACAGCCACGACCAGTCAAAGAGATGTGAATCTACAATGTTAGATGACGCGACGCCCCAAAATCGAAGTCACCCCGGCCTGGGTCAACGTAGAGCATCTGCCTTTAACAAGGGGCGGCAATTGTCCCCTGTAGCCCATTCGGAAATCAAAGACCTTCTCCTTGGAGAAGAACGAACCCGAGACCGTCTCGTTGAATATCTTCATCAAATTCAGGATGCCTACGGGAAAATTTCCACTGATCACCTGCGCGCCCTGGCTGAAGAACTTCGGTTATCCATGGCCGAGGTGTTTGAAGTTGCATCATTTTACGCCCATTTCGATATAGATATGCATGGAGATACGGGGACACCCAAGACCACGGTTCGAGTGTGCGATAGCCTGACCTGCGAAATGTTTGGCGCGAAATCTCTTTCGAAATATCTAGGCGATCATTTAGATGACAATATTCAAATCGTGACAGCCTCATGCATGGGACGATGCGATATGGCGCCCGTTGTCGAAGTTGGTCACCGGCATGTTGGCTTTGCAAATCTTGAAAAAGTCATATCGACGATTGAGAGCAAGGAATTCACTCCGGAAATCCCGAAATATCTATCGTACAATGATTACATCAAGGGCGAGGGATACACCCTTCTGAATGATTGTTATGCAGGAAAATATAATCGTGACGACCTGATTGATTTGGTTCAAAAAAGCGGGTTACGGGGGATGGGTGGAGCCGGTTTCCCGGCAGGCCTCAAGTGGAAATCTATACGCGAGCAACCTAAACCGCGGTTAATGGCGATCAACGCTGATGAAGGCGAGCCTGGAACCTTTAAGGATCGTCACTATCTAGAGGGCGATCCCCATCGGTTTCTCGAAGGTATGCTCATTGCAGCCTGGGTATGCGAAGTTGAGAAAATATACATCTACGTTCGTGATGAATATCCAGCGGCGCGGGACATCCTCATTCGGGAAATTAATACCCTGAGGTCGGAAGGTCTTTTAGATAACCGAGAAATTGAACTGCGCCGAGGAGCTGGCGCATATATATGCGGTGAGGAATCCGCTATGCTGGATTCGATCGAAGGAAAGCGGGGTTTACCGCGGCAAAAACCGCCTTATCCCACACAGGTAGGCCTGTTTGGCCAACCGAGCCTCATCCACAACGTCGAAACTGTCTATTGGATTCGGTCGTTAATTAATCGGGGTCCCGAGTGGTTTTCTGACCAAGGTCTAAATGGCTGTAAAGGGTTTCACTCATTTTCCGTTTCTGGTCGTGTGAAGAATGCTGGTGTCAAACGTGCCCCCGCCGGCATAACCATTACAGACCTGATTAACGACTATTGTGGTGGAATGCAGGATGGGCATCAATTCAAGGCCTATCTTCCCGGCGGCGCATCCGGGGGCATACTGCCTGCTTCACTTAGCGATCTTCCACTCGCGTTTGGAACTCTCGAAGAGCATGGCTGCTTCGTCGGTTCTGCGGCGGTTATCGTTCTGTCTGATCAGGACAGTATCAAGGACGTATCTTTGAACTTGATGCGCTTTTTTGAAGACGAAAGCTGCGGGCAATGCACGCCGTGCCGAACAGGAACTGAAAAAGCCGTTCAGCTCATGCGAGAGAAGACCTGGGACCAAGACCTTCTGATGGATCTCTCAACGGTAATGGTTGACGCATCCATTTGTGGGTTGGGTCAGGCAGCACCTAATCCTGTTTTATGTGCGATGAAGTACTTTCCGGAGGAGCTTTAACATGCCCGATGGAATCAACCATGAAGTCATATCCTTTACCTTGAATGGTACCGAAGTCGAAGCAGTAAGTGGCGAAACCATATGGGATGTTGCCCAACACAGCGGCGTTGAAATTCCACATCTCTGCCACTCCGCGGAACCAGGGTACCGGCCTGATGGAAACTGCCGAACATGTATGGTAGAGGTCGAGGGTGAACGGGTATTGGTACCGTCGTGCCTACGACAGCCAACCGCCGGTATGAAAGTAAGTACGAATAACGCCCGCGCTACCAAAGCCCGTGAAATGGTTTTCGAACTGCTATTGACAGATCAACCCGACCGAAGCGTTGCCCACAATCCGGAATCCAAATTTTGGAACTGGACAGAAACGGTTGGTATCACCAAAAGTCGGTTTCCAAAACGTATCAAAATTTCTCCCGACTCAAGCCATCCCGCAATGCGCGTCAATCTTGATGCCTGCATCCAGTGCAACCTGTGTGTCAGGGCATGTCGGGAAGTTCAGGTCAATGATGTTATTGGGATGGCGTTCCGTGGCCACAAGTCAAAAATCGTTTTTGATTTTGATGACTCCATGGGGGACAGCACCTGTGTTGCGTGCGGTGAATGCGTGCAAGCCTGTCCGACAGGCGCATTGATGGAATCGAGCTTGCTTGATGACCGTGGTATCCGCACAGAGTTTCCCGACAGATCCGTTGACACCCTATGTCCCTTCTGTGGTGTGGGGTGCCAAACGACGGCGCACGTAAAGGGCGATAAGATTATTTCTGTTACAGGTCGTAACGGCCCCGCCAATGAGCAACGCCTTTGTGTAAAGGGCCGCTTCGGTTACGACTACGTCGAACACCCAAACCGGCTAACTACGCCACTGATCCGCCGAGACGACGCACCCAAGAAATGGGATATTAGAATTGATGATGCGGATGTTCTTAAATACTTCCGCAAGGCCAGTTGGGATGAGGCACTGGTCAGAGCTGCTGATGGATTTAAAGAGATGCTCAGTGACGCCGGCCCTTCTGCTCTGGCTGGATTTGGATCTGCGAAAGGATCAAACGAGGAAGCCTACTTATTCCAAAAACTTGTGCGGACTGGATTCCGTACCAACAATGTTGATCATTGCACGCGCCTGTGTCACGCGTCGTCGGTAACTGCTTTGCTGCAATCAGTTGGTTCAGCGGCTGTCTCTGCACCCTTCACAACAGTCGATGAGTCAGATTGCATTATCGTTATTGGAGCACGACCTGACCAAAATCATCCTGTCGCCGCGACCTATTTGAAGCAGGCCGCAAAACGCGAAACCAAGCTCATCATCATTGATCCTCGCAAGCAGTCATTATCTCGTCACGCGGATTGGCACCTCCAGTTCAAGCCAGGACAAGATGTCGCACTCCTGAACGCGATGCTCTACACCATCATCTCAGAAGGCTTGTGTGACACACATTACATCAAAGAGAACACGGTCGGATTCCAAAATCTTCAAGAAAAAGTCGAGGGATTTTCTCCCGAAAACATGGCCGACGTCTGTGGTATCAGCGCGTCAGATATCAGAAAAGTGGCACGTTGTTATGCCACATCCAAATCTTCGATCATATTCTGGGGAATGGGAGTCTCCCAGCATGTACATGGTACGGACAATTCTCTCTGCCTAATCAATTTGGCACTGATCACAGGGCAGATTGGCAGATCCGGAACCGGCCTTCATCCCTTGCGGGGGCAGAATAATGTACAGGGCGCGTCGGATGCCGGTCTCATTCCCATGTCCTATCCAGATTATGCATCGGTCGAGGCAGAGGGTGTTCGCCAAACCATGGAAGAGTTCTGGGGTTTAGCATTAGACCCCGCGAAGGGGCGGACGGTCGTTGAGATCGTCGACGACATACTAGCTGGCAGCATTAGAGCGATGTATGTGCAGGGTGAAAACCCGGCGATGTCAGACCCCGATCAGGGGCATGCCCGTCGCGCCCTAGCGAAATTGGATCATCTTGTTGTTCAGGATATTTTCCTTACGGAAACAGCATGGTTTGCAGATGTCATTCTGCCCGCGTCAGCTCATGCCGAAAAATCTGGCACGTACACAAATACTAATCGTCAAGTCCAGATAGGTCGCCCGGTTGTTCCTTCGCCAGGTAGCGCGAAACAGGATTGGTGGTTAATCCAGGAAATCGCCAAACGCATGGGCCTCCAGTGGAACTACGCCGGGCCAGAAGATGTATTCGGGGAGATGAAACACGTAATGTCATCTCTCGATAACATTACGTGGGAACGCCTAAATCGCGAAGGTGTTGTCACATATCCGTGCGTTGATGAAAATCACTCCGGAAATGAAATTCTGTTCGATGAGGGTTTCCCGACCGAAAATGGCCGAGGTAAAATTATTCCTGCGGGCCTCGTTCCACCGGATGAATTGCCGGATTTAGAATACCCTATGGTACTTACAACGGGCCGTCTGCTGGAACACTGGCACACAGGCGCCATGACGAGGCGCGCATCCACTCTTGATGCCCTGGAGCCGGAGGCAATCGTTGGAGTTAGTCGTCGCGACCTGGATGCGCTCGACATCGCGCCGGGTGAACTCGTTTCTATCAAGACAAGGCGAGGTTCTATTACCTTGAAATCCCGTTTGGACCGCGAAGTGCCCGAGGGCATGCTCTTCGTCCCATTTTGCTTTTCCGAAGCGGCAGCCAACATCCTGACAAATCCGAAATTGGACCCTGTGGCCAAAATTCCTGAATTGAAGTTTTGTGCTGCGCGGATCGAAAAAAAATCCGATGGGTCCCAATCTACGACAAATTCAATTCACCACTCTGGGTCTAAAAAAGGGCCCTTACATTCACCAACCAAGGAGGACGACAATGGCTAGAACAGTATTTCATGCAGAAATGGATAAGTTGCCGGAGGAACAAACTGTAAAAACGCACAATCGATGGCATCCGGATTTACCCTTCGTCGAAACGTTCAAGCCGGGTGAACAGTTCCGGGTCGAGTGTTACGATTGGACCGGCGGACAAATTAAAAACGATGATTGTGCAGACGATATCAGAGATGTCGACCTATCCAAAGTTCACTACCTGAGTGGTCCGTTTGGCATCGAAGGCGCCAAACCGGGTGATCTTCTTGTCGTTAACATCAATGACATTGGTTCCAAGGAAGATTCCGAGTGGGGCTTTACGGGTATTTTTGACTACGAAAATGGCGGCGGGTTTCTTGATCGACATTTCCCTCGGGCCCGTAAGGCATGTTGGGACTTCGAAGGAATTTATGCGAGCTCCCGTCATATTCCAGGTGTCCGGTTCCCCGGTACAATTCACCCAGGATTGATCGGGACATTGCCATCGGCTGATCTTCTGAAGACATGGAACGATCGAGAAAAGAAACTTTTCGATACAAATCCAACTCGCACCCCACCGTTATGTACTCTTCCAGATGGCATGGCCGGTACGACGACAGCCCTGATGGGCGGTATGACTGGTGCAGACGCCAAACTTGCGGGTGAGGAAGCCGCTCGTACCGTACCTGGTCGCGAACACGGTGGAAACTGCGATATCAAAAATCTATCTCGTGGTTCCAAAGTGTTCTTCCCAGTTTATGTTGACGGCGCCGGTCTTTCCATGGGTGATATTCACTGGTCACAGGGTGATGGCGAGATTACGTTCTGTGGTGCTATTGAGATGGCAGGCTGGATCGATATCAGTGTTGATATCATTAAAGGTGGCATGGAGATGTACGGCGTCACAAACCCGATTTTCCAGACCAGTCCTATTGATGCAAATTATTCCGAATATTTGGTCTTTGAAGGTATTTCGGTTGATGAGCATGATGGTGAGCAACACTACCTTGATGCGACTGTCGCCTACCGCAGGGCATGCCTGAACGCTGTCGAATATCTCAAGAAGTTCGGGTACTCAGGTGAGCAAGCCTACATGATCCTTGGTACGGCGCCGGTAGAAGGGCGCGTTGCAGGGATTGTTGATATACCCAACGCTTGCTGTACGGTTTCCATTCCAACGGCCATATTTGATTTTGATATCAATCCGAATGCTACTGGCCCAACCCAGTCGATTCCGGTAGGTGTCGACGTGGCGGAGTGTACCTAAAACTATACCTAGTGAGAGGCTTCGGCTACCTAACGACCTCCCTTGGCCGGAGCCTCTTGCGAGTATCAACTCAGAAAACGGAAAATTTCATGCCCCTATATAATTATGAATGCACCGATTGCGGACCTTTCGAAGAATGGCAGAGCATGTCTCAATCTGCGGAGCCCAATACCTGCACAAACTGCGGAGAACAGTCTAAGCGGGCCATGTCAACGCCCGGACTCGCCCTAATGTCTGCAAATACGCGAACGGCCCATTTTCGAAATGAGAAGAGCGCCGACCGTCCCGAGGTGGTAAAGAAACCCAAGAATGTAAAAGCCCAAGAAGGACACGGAAAATCCAAAGGGGGCGGTCACACCCATCATGGCCATAGCCATAGCCATGGACACGGACCATCTCGACCTTGGATGATCGGCCACTAAAGCAGCGCGCCTGGAAGCTTTGTAAATTTTAGTATTAACCTGCATTCGTGATCAATAAGGAGAAAGATTTTGAAAATCTTTACTCGGATTGAGAATGGTGTTTTTGTGGCCGAATTTACCGGCAAGTTAGACACTAGCACATCTGGCGACGCCTACGATAAAATGGTTAATATAGCCAAGGAATGCGGCAGCAAACTTGTGCTAAATCTTGAAAAATTGGAATATATGAGTCGTGCGGGACTAAGCATACTGCTAATGACATCTAAGCTTTTACAGGCTTCGAGCAGACAAATGAAAATTTGCAATCCCAATGATTCGGTTAAAGAGGTGCTGGAATTTTCGGAGTTTAACAGTTTGCTGCACGTTTATGATAACGAGACTGATGCTATTGCAGCATTTTAACTCTTCAAAATCACTTTCATATTACCTTCATCTAATATAATCCCCTCAGATAATTTCACCATTTAATTTTGTGGAATTATAATCATCTCGACTACAATTCAGACAATCAGTAGCTTGAGGACTGCGCGAGCAAAAAGAATGCGGGCATCCGGAAACCCGGCATGTGTATGCCGGTGGGCATTACACACACAATATGAAAGAGAATGTCCTCTGAAAATAACCTATTGAAAGACTAAGGAGTCCTGCCAATGCGTTATCTAATTCTCGCCCTTCCAGTTTTATTATTAACTACATTAATTGGCAGTCCTGTATTCTCTGCAATTGGCAATCATGCATTTCCTTCGGAGAAACCTACAGGTAATGATCCTTATTTGAGTGGATTAGTTGCTTATTATGCTGATGACTTTGTCACCGCTTTAAATAAATGGACTCCCATTGCAAAACAGGGAAATGCTGACGCACAGAAAGGTCTAGGGTGGTTATACAATGAAGGAAAAGGTGTCCCAAGAGATTACAAGATTGCACTTAAATGGTTCACTCTTGCTGCTGAACATCAAATGGCAAGTGCTCCGTATTACTTAGCTGGAATGTACTTAGATGGACATGGCGTTTTGCGAGATAGCATTCGAGCTTACATGTGGTTTAGTATTGCAGCCTCCCTGAAGTATGAAATCGCAAATCAGGAATTAAACCTTTTAAAGAGGTCCATGTCTGCCACTCAAATAAAAGCTACACAAAGCCTCGTCCGTGAATGCGTGAAGAAGATGTATAGAGGTTGCTGAGTTCTCTTTAATGCAGACATAAATAGTTCGTATTGGTTGGCCTTCTTGTTTCAGAGTTATCGCTCAAGAACTGGAGGCAGAAAACGAAGCTATGATCTGAGACGAGATAGAAGTGGACGAAAGTTACTTCGGTGGTAAGACCTTGCGTTAATTTGATACGAAAAGAGATGCGTCAGGCGAGATCGTGCCTTCCTGTTTTGCAATTAGATAAACGCCACAAAACATGTGGCCATAGTTTTGTTGCAGAAGTTTGGGAATATTCAAATCTCGCTCGCAGGTATCCGGGTTCACCACGGTTGCACCGCATCGGATTGTTTCATCAACTACCATAAAAGTAGCATCATTTATCGTCACTGTGCGATTAACCCAGTCACGCTCCTCCCAGGGCGACGCACCATCAATAATGATATTTCCCCGAAAACGGGCAACGTCAATATGCTTCCCGACAGTTTCCGATAGTTGCCGTACGCTTGCCAAATTAATGAGCGACACGACAGGTTCCTCGATATTCCCAAACTGGAAATCTAAGGCTTGAACAAACTGCGGTTCGATTGTTGAGTTTGTCTTGCCTAATAGGCGTTCAAAATAACGATTTATTTCCACGTGGCCGTCAGGGTCGTCCACGAAAGTCCGCGCTTCTTCCACGCCATCTCGTAAGATCGTCAAGAGCCTCCGTGTCTCGTCGAAGTGCGGAGTGAGTTCCGCAAGGCGCTCATCTGAATTGTGCATGAGCATATGAAATTCTGTTTTTAATGCCCATTTTGGAGACTCATATGTGATGCCTGATTTCCCGTGTGCAAGCGCAAAGCGTCGGTCCAGCGGAAAAGGGGCATTTGTAGTAATCGCTACTTCCTTGAGGGGTTCTCCCCTAAGGCCCTTTACAGGAAAACGCCATAACTCTGAAATATTCATTTTTGATATACCGTTTTTACATAAACTCAATCAGAATGCCTGTTTATCAATTGTCATGATTTGTGCAGCAATGGCACTCAACCGGACAAGAACACCGCACATCCGCTTGGCCTCGCATAATAGCACTTCTTGGCGTAAGTTACATCTTCCTAGGCAGAGTGGACAAAATGGTGAACCTGACCAAACATCGGGAGACGGCGAAAGCCTAACTTCAGAGTTTGATGCTGTTGACGCCCCCCTTTCAAATGAATTACGATATCTCAAAATGGGTAAATATTGCCAGTAGATGGTCGCGCATTAAATTTATCTAATAGGCCGCTTTTGGCTGAGGCTGTTGAAAAACTCGGATAATGGGCAACGCCAGAATTTGACTATGTTTGTCATGCAAGGGATGAACGGCTTTAGAAGCCACTTCTTCGGCCCTAAGCGCTTTAAGAACGTATATTCACGATGCTCAGCGTGGCCCTTCGTGTTGATGGTACATAACGTCACTCTACGGGCAAGAAAATTCACAACAATCATCGAGAAAAGAGTTTTTCAACAGCCTCAGCTAGAAGGAGAAGTTCCAGAGACCTTCCAATAACGTCCGCTTTCGGGGTGCCACCTCAACCGGTCGACGCAACACACGCGTTAAATCTCTCTGCTGGCGTTTCGAATTGCAATGTCTTTCTGGGCCTTTCGTTTAACTGACGGGCTATCTTGTTGAGGGCGCTTTGAGAATGGACGGCCAAGTCAGTTCCTTTTGGAAAATATTGTCTGAGTAGTCGGTTAGTATTCTCATTGGATCCACGCTGCCACGGACTCTGCGGGTCACAAAAATAAACGTCAACATCCGTTGCCAGCGTAAACCGCTTGTGGTCAGCAAGTTCCATGCCCCGATCCCAAGTCAAGGATTTGTATAGCTCGCGTGGTAATTTATGGGCCTGCTTGATCAAGGCTGATACAACGCTTTGCGTATCCTTGTTTGCAACCTTGAGCAACATGACATAGCGGGAATGACGTTCAACAAGGGTCGCGATATAACTGTTCTTCGAACCCATGATGAGATCGCCTTCCCAATGTCCGGGTACGGCGC
>Ga0233433_10001562_pt1 | contig 21614 bp, 23 predicted proteins | sample SI_122_August201_5_FD_179868 | JGI IMG/M metagenome (GOLD analysis project Ga0233433, IMG submission 179868) | Seawater microbial communities from Saanich Inlet, British Columbia, Canada - SI_122_August2016_100_MG | ecosystem: Environmental > Aquatic > Marine > Inlet | place: Canada: British...
TCATTTGGGGGTATTGGTGGGGGTATTGTAGATGAACAATATAGAAGATTGTTGTATCTATTGGTCTAGGTAAAGCTTGACACCTCCCCGCCCGGACTCGAACCAGGAACTAAACCTTAGGAGGGTCTTGTTATATCCAGTTTAACTACGGGGAGAATATAATTTATGTATGAATTGTATATAAAAATCTCTTACGGTACTATTATTATTAATGAATATTTTATCAATTGACTCTTCTGGTCCAGTTTTATCATTAACACTTAAACAAAATGATAAGATTTTTAGTTATTCAGATGTTCAGGAAGCTAAGGCAAGCCAAATCATATTATCTTCAATAGATTCGCTTTTACTGAAATCTAAAATTAATGTGACTGATTTAAATGCAATTGTCTTTAATAAAGGACCAGCAAGTTTCACAGGGACAAGAGTGGCTGCATCTGTTTGCCAAGCAATTGGTTATTCTCGAAATATACCTGTGATTGGTATTTCCTCATTATCTTTGATGGCTTTCAATTACTTTTTAAAGTCAAACTATTCTTATATTACATGTATTAAGAAAGCTTATAGTGATAAATTTTATGTTGGACAATTTGATGTTAATAATAATGAATATGAAACGATTAATCCAATATCATTATGCGGTGCCGATCAATTCAAATTCGATAAAACTAATCACTATGTGTCTGACTCTTGGGATAAAATAGTATCTCTGTTAGGAAATGATGTCTTGAAAGATATACATAATTTCAATGATGAGTCTTCCCTCAATTCTGAAATACTTTTGAAATATGCTGAAAAATATTGTGAGTTTGGAAATTCATTTGATCTCAAAAAAACTTTTCCTGACTATGCCAATCATGTCATTAATGTTTAACTCTTAATCATACCAATCTTATTTCCAACTCTGACATATTTGCCTCTTTTGAGAGTAGAGCTCAATTTAGCTTTTAAATCGAATAGTAAAATTACTGTAGACCCGCTTTTAAACATACCCACTTCTTTTCCTTTTTCAATAATAACTTTTTTCTTCTCATAGTCTGTTGTTATAGTCTTTTTAGGCATAGGTGGAGATACTTCACCTTTCCAAGCTACTTCTATAGATGAAACATTAATAGCTGCAACAAATATTACTGAAAAATTTATATTTTTATCACGGAAACTACAGACTAATCTTTCATTTCTTGAATAAAGTTTTTTTATATATTTAACCGCATGATCAGCAACACTAAATAATCTCCCAGGGACTTGAATTGTCCTCATTAATTTTCCACTAAGAGGGCTATGAACGCGGTGATAATCTTTTGGTGAAAGATATATTGTCACAAATGATCCATCTTTATATGTATCCTTAGTCTTTTTATTATGATCAAGTAATTCATCGATCGTAATTGTCTTTCCTTTGACCTGAAGAATTGTATTATCTTTAATCTTTCCATACTCCAATATTTTCCCATCACATGATGACACAATTGATTCTTCACTATCATCAATTTTATGGATTCCAGATTTTAGTTTCCTGGTAAAAAAATCACAAAATGTATTATATTTATCGATAGATTGCTGCTCACATTCTTTCATATTCACTTTAAAGAAATTTATATAAGTCCTTATTAGAAAACTAGTAAGAGGATGATGCGTTCTTGTGATTATATATGTGAACCTAGAAAATAAATGATGTGGAATTATAAATAACCAGTATGCTTTTAATGCTTCTCTAATATCTTTTATCATTTATTTTAAATCTCTTGCTATATCTTTATTAATTAAGTCATTAAGTATGGGAGGCGTATATATCCCCAATATCTTTGCTTCGGGTCCTATATAAAATATTGCACCTGTGTGATCATAAAAATCCATTCCATCATCACTAGAAACTTTTTTTGCATAAACCCCTGATTGTTCAATTAACTGATCAAGATTATTTTTATCCATTGACATACCTATGAAATCTTTATTAAAGTATTCAACATATTTTTTAACTACCTCAGTTTTATCTTTAGGATCTATAGATATAAAAAGTAATTGGAGTTCTTTGTTTTTATTATCATCACTTACAGATTTGAATAGTTTACTCATTTTCGCGAGTGTATCTGGGCAAAAATCTGGGCAATTGGTATATCCAAAAAAAACAAGCGTTATATGTCCTTTTAGTGATTGGTTAGTAAATGATTCGCTAGATGTGGTCTGATAGCTCTTATTGTTTTCTAAAAACAAGCTGTCAGCATTAACTCTCGTATAATGATGATTTTCTTGATCATTATCATTGATATAAATAATAGATAATATTATTATTGCCAATCCATATATAAGGTATGATTTCTTCATTATTGCTCTATTAATTCAATTTTCACTCTATTTAATATATAATATGTAGGTAAATATATGTTATTTACACTCAATTTACTAATTATTTGAAGTTCTAATTATGTCAGGCAATACTTTTGGAAAAATATTTACTCTCACAAGCTTTGGGGAGAGTCATGGAAAAGCATTAGGGTGCATTATAGATGGCTGCCCTCCAGGAATAGATTTGTCTGAAAATGATATCCAGAAAGACCTAGATAGAAGAAAACCTGGGAAATCAAAATTCACGACCCAAAGAAAAGAAAGCGATAAAGTAGAGATCCTGTCTGGAACATTCGAGGGTAAAACTACAGGAACGCCTATATGTTTGATTATCCATAATGAAGATCACAGATCTAAAGATTACGGTGAAATTAAGGATAAGTTTAGGCCTGGGCATGCTGATTTTACGTATACAAAAAAATATGGTTTTAGAGATTACAGGGGAGCTGGTCGATCATCAGCTCGCGAAACTGTTGCTAGAGTAGCTGGCGGGGCTATTGCCAAGAAAGTTTTAAAAAGTAAAATTGGATTAGAGATTTTTGGCTATGTTTCACAAATAGGTAAGCATAAACCATCTACCGTGAATCTAAGTCATATTGAAAACAATCCATTTTTTTTCCCTGACGAAAGCATGATTCCTGTGTTAGAAGATTATATTAATTCAATTCGTAAATCTGGAGATTCTATTGGAGCAGAAGTTACTGTCAAAGCAGTCAACGTGCCCATAGGTTTAGGTAATCCTGTGTTCGATAAATTAGATGCATTGATAGCATATGCGATGATGTCTATTAATGCTGTTAAAGGAGTCGAGATTGGAGCAGGTTTTGATGCAGTGAACCAAAAAGGTTCTGAGTGCAGAGATGAGATTTTACCGGATGGTTTTATGTCAAATAATTCTGGAGGAACATTAGGTGGTATTTCTTCTGGACAAGATATAATTGTTAAAATGGCACTAAAACCTACATCTAGTATTCTTATACCAGGCGCTACAGTTACCAAAGACAATAAGGAAACAAGTATTGTTACTAAAGGTAGGCATGACCCATGTGTTGGTATTAGAGCTACACCGATAGCCGAAGCAATGCTAGCATTAGTATTGTGTGATTTATACCTTAGAGACAAGGCTCAAAACTCTAATTAATATATTAGTGCTTACTTAAATATTATGAAAAAAACTCTTTATGATAAAATATGGGATGAACACTTGGTTCATGAGAATGAAGATGGCTCATCTCTGATTTATATTGATAGACATTTGGTTCATGAAGTCACTTCTCCTCAAGCTTTTGATGGATTAGATATACAAAAAAGAGATATTTGGAATAATAATTCTATCTATGCTGTATCAGATCATAATGTTCCGACTCAAAATAGGGCATCTGGCATAGATGATGAAATATCAAAACTTCAAGTTGATACTTTGATAGATAATTGTAAAAAACATAAAATTAGTTATTTTGATTTAAATAATATCAATCAAGGAATTGTTCATGTTATAGGCCCAGAACTTGCTATCACTCAACCTGGAATGACTTTGGTTTGTGGTGATTCTCATACTTCAACACATGGTGCACTTGCATCCCTTGCTTTTGGGATTGGTACTAGCGATGTGGAACATGTGTTAGCTACGCAATGTATAAACATAAATAAAGAGAAAAACTTTAGAATTAATATTACTAATAACCTTAGCAGCCATGTTTCATCAAAAGATTTAATATTACATATTATAAAAATAATTGGGACATCTGGAGGGACTGGTTATACAATTGAATTCACTGGTGACTGTATAGAAAATATGAGTATAGAAAGCAGAATGACTATCTGTAATATGAGTATAGAAGCTGGAGCTAAATCCGGACTTGTTGCTTTTGATTCTAAGACTCATGACTATATGTTGAATAAGAAATACTCTCCTAATAAAAAATACTTGAATGACGCTATTAAATATTGGGAAAACCTAGTTAGTGATTCTGATGCGGTTTTTGACAAAACATTATCCTTTGATGCAACCGATGTTTTACCACAAGTAACTTGGGGAACATCCCCTGAAATGACAACTGATATCAATGGAAAAGTTCCTAACCCTGATGATGAGAATGATTCTAGTAAAAAACAATATATGCAAAGAGCTCTTGATTATATGGGGTTAAAGGCAAATCAAGACATCAACTCTATAATGCTTGATAAAATATTTATAGGTTCATGTACTAATTCTAGGATTGAAGATTTAAGGCAAGCTGCAAAAATAGTAGAAGGCTATAAGGTTTCTGATAAAATTAAACAAGCAATTGTTGTACCCGGATCGGGTCATGTAAAAGCTGCGGCTGAAAAAGAAGGTCTTGATAAAATTTTTGTTAAATCTGGATTTGAATGGAGAGAACCTGGATGTTCAATGTGTCTAGGAATGAATAACGATAGTTTATTACCATATGAAAGATGTGCTTCAACATCTAATAGAAATTTTGAAGGGAGACAGGGAGATAAGGGTAGAACACATTTAGTTAGTCCATCTATGGCAGCCCTGGCAGCCATAAAAGGACACTTTAGCAACGTGATAGATTTTGTGAATGAAAAATAAAATTATTGAAGGACAGGTTATTCCATTTGATCAATCTAATATTGATACTGATGCTATAATTCCAAAACAGTATTTAAAATCAATAAAAAAATCTGGCTTTGGCCCATTTCTATTTGATTCTCTGAGATATACGGATCCTGGTGATTTGAGCACAACTAAGAAGAGAAATATAAATTCTAATTTTGTTCTAAATATAGAGCCATATTCTAGCGGCAATATTATATTGGCTAATGATAATTTCGGATGTGGATCTTCCCGAGAACATGCTGTATGGGCACTCAAAGATTATGGAATTGAAGCTATAATATCCACTTCCTTTGCCGATATATTTTATAGAAATAGTTTCAAGAATGGTTTATTACTGATTTCTGTCAATAAAGATGAACTAGAGAATATATTCAGTGAAATATCTGAATCTCCTAAATATAATTTGACAATTAACATTCAAAATCAGACAATTACAACCCCTAGTGGTCAAGCATATTCATTTACTATATCTGATTCTGATAAAGAGAGAATTATTCTTGAATATGATGATATTGAGTTGTCTTTAAGACATAAAGATAAAGTTAAAAACTATGAAGACAATATGAAACTATTAAAACCATGGATTTTTGAGAAGAATAATGACTAAGAAGAATATTTTATTATTACCTGGCGATGGAGTAGGACCTGAAATTATGGCCGAAGCTATCAAAGTTATTGATATATTTAATGAAGTAAACTTATGTGACGTTTCATATGATTATGCTGATATTGGAGGTGTTGCTATTGACAATTATGGAAATCCATATCCTGATGAAACATCTATTAAAGCAAGAAAAGCTGATTGTATTTTACTAGGAGCTGTTGGTACAAAGAAGCATGAAAATAATGATAATAAACTTAAACCTGAGTCTGGGCTATTAGCATTAAGAAAGTCATTAGATCTTTATATTAATGTTCGTCCTGTATTTTTATTCGAAGCACTTCTTGAAAGCTCAACTATTAAACCTGAGATAATAAAAAATCTTGATATTGTAATCATAAGAGAATTGATAGGTGGAGTTTATTTCGGTGAACCAAGAGGTTTTAAAGATGGTACAAACAGAGCTGGATTTAATACAATGATTTATTCTGAAAAGGAAGTTTCTCGAATTTCTAAGTATGCTTTTAACTTATCGAAGAAAAGGTTATCGAGAGTAACATCAGTTGATAAAGCTAATGTATTAGAAGCTTCTCAAGTATGGAGAGAAACTGTAAGTAAATTACATGCAGCTGACTATCCAGAGATCGAGCTTGATCATATGTATGTGGATAATGCTGCTATGCAATTAATAAAAAATCCTAAACAATTTGATGTTTTATTAACTGAAAATTTATTTGGAGATATACTCTCTGATGAAGCATCTATGTTGACTGGATCAATAGGCATGCTGCCATCTGCATCATTATCTGATATAAATGGTGTGTATGAGCCTATTCATGGGTCTGCACCTGATATAGCTGGGCAGGGTATAGTAAACCCTATTGCAATGATATTATCTGTTGCAATGATGTTTGAATATTCATTAAATAATATTGGGATATCTAATATTATTAAAACTGCTATAGAAAATGTACTTAGGAATGGAATATTTACCAAGGATATAAGTCATAAAAAAGATTTTGTGAGTACATCAGCAATGGGTGATGCAATAATTAAGGAAATTAAAAAAGATGTTTAAAATTAAAGATAAATACAATATTGCTATTATTGGTGCTACTGGCATAGTAGGCGAGTCTTTGCTTGATATAATCTCAACGAGAAAATTTCCTATCAATAAAGTGATTGCAGTAGCTAGTAAAAGATCTGAAGGTAGCAAAGTTAAATTTGGTGATAATTTATTAGATGTTATTGCAATAGATAATTATGACTTTAAAAATATAGATATAGCTTTCTTCTCTGCTGGGAGTAGCGTATCCAAAGAATATGCTCCTATCGCTGCTAAGGCTGGCGCAATAATTATTGATAATACTTCTGAGTTTAGGTATATCGATGATATCCCCCTGATTGTTCCAGAGGTCAATGCTATTGATATTGCTCAATATGAAAAAACCAATATTATTGCAAACCCTAATTGTTCAACCATTCAAATGTTAGTAGCACTAAAACCTATTCATGATAGATATAAAATCTTGAGTATTAATGTATGTACTTATCAAGCTGTATCCGGATCAGGTAAAAAAGGTGTGGATGAATTATTAGCACAATCTCATTCATATATGAACCAGCAAGAAGTCAAACCTTCTGTTTACCCAAAACAAATTGCATTTAATGTTATTCCATTTGTTGATAGTTTTTGTGAAAATGGTTACACAAAAGAAGAAATGAAAATGGTATGGGAGACTCAAAAAATTCTTGATAAGAATATTAAGGTTAATGCAACTGCTGTTAGGGTGCCTGTTTTGATTGGTCACTCTGAGTCAGTAACAATAGAAACACAGTCTCCTGTAGATATTAAAGAAATCATGTCTGATTTTGAAAATAATGATGGAATAGAATTAATTGATAAGCCTGATAGCAATGAATATCCAACTGCCTTTCTAAATGGTCATGGAACCGATAAAGTTTATGTTGGACGTGTTAGAAAATCACTAGATAGTGATAATATTTTGAATATTTGGGTTGTAGCTGATAATGTTAGAAAAGGCGCTGCACTTAATAGTGTACAAATAGCTGAGCAACTTATAAAAGGTGAAAGATGAAAAAATTTATTGGGTTTATCGTAATTATTTTACTTTTTGCTTTTGCACCTCTCCAACATATATGGCCGATTGATTATTCTTCTAAAGCAGCTAATATATTGATTTTTTTAGGTAATCTTCAGGTTATTATTTTAACTAACTTAACTAATTTAGTTTCTATTTTATTACCTATGGTGTCGAGCCTATTGAATATTATAGGTGTATTAGTATCACAAGTAATTCAAATATTAATATCTTTGCCTTATGATAATATTAATCCATGGTATGTGTTAATAAGTTTATTCATCACTGCGTATTTCTTTGAGAAATTTAGAGTAATTAATAATGAAATATCTAAATTAAACAAAATAATTTTAAAACAGTCGGGTTCAAGTAATAGTGTTGTTGAAAACCCTTATGTTGATAATTCAGATGAAATCACTAAATTAAATAGTAAAGCTGACTCTATAATGAAACTGCTTATAGAAATAAATAATGCTGCCGATATATTTAAATCTACAGGCTCAAGATCGAAGAAAATAAGAAGAGAAATACTTCCTGAACCTGTAATCGATAATAGCAAAGAAGTAATTAGCTTCTCTAATTTGGATAAATCGGATAATAACATTTCACAAGATATTCGGGATGAGAATCGCGCCAAGGATGAAGAGCAACTAATGAGATTAAGAAAAGATATTAAGTCTTTAGAACAAAAAGAAAAAGAATCTGACAAAAGTGAAGCTACTGATGAGGTTTCACAAGATATTCGGGATGAGAATCGCGCCAAGGATGAAGAGCAATTAATGAGATTAAGAAAAGATCTTAAGTCTTTAGAACAAAAAGAATCTGACAAAAGTGAAGCTACTGATGAGGTTTCACAAGATATTCGGGATGAGAATCGCGCCAAGGATGAAGAGCAATTAATGAGATTAAGAAAAGACAAGGAATCCGACAAAAATGATGCTGTTGATGAAATTATGGATGATGATAATATTTCACAAATCGATTTAGCAAGAGCCTTAATTGCTAGTAATGAAATTGATGATGCCAAAAAAATCTTAAAAATTATTGTTGAAACAGGTTTAGAAGATGACAAGCATGAAGCTAGACTTCTCTTTATGCAGATAAAATAATGAGAATTGCTTTATCTGTAGAGTATAATGGTTCCAACTACTTTGGTTGGCAAAAACAAAAAATTCATAAAGAAAAAACAATTCAATATCATATTGATCATGCAATATCCAAAATTGCAAATGAAGAGATACATACAATATGTGCTGGAAGAACTGATACTGGTGTCCATGCTTTTTCTCAAATGATTCATTTTGATACAACAAAGAGAAGACTAGATTATAAGTGGATTAATGGCATAAACTCAAACTTGCCTAACGATGTGATTACTAAAAAAATATATCATGTAGATGATGATTTCCATGCGCGATATAGTGCCAGATCAAGGACTTATCGTTACATTATCTTAAATCAAAAATATCCATCAACTTCTTTGTCTTCAAATGTTTTACATTTAAGTGATAACATAAGTATCTCAAAAATTAGATCTACTTTTAAATATATAAGAGGAGAAAAAGACTTTAGCTGTTTTAGATCATCAGGATGTTCATCTAAAAGCCCAATAAAAGATATTAAATCAATATCCATCAATAGTTATAAAAATTTTATTTATATTGATATTACAGCCAATAGTTTTTTGTATCATATGGTTAGAAATATTATTGGCGCTCTTATTGATATCGGTATATCTAAATATGAACCTAAACATATTAAGTATTTAATCAATTCTCATGATAGAAAAAAATGCAGTAAGATGGTTTTGCCCAATGGTTTATATTTAAAAAATATCAGTTATGATAAGAAATATAATATTATTTCCGATGACACATTTCCATTCTTTGAATGAACCCTCTATTACTTACTCCTTAATATAAATACATGTTAATATATATTGATGAAAAAGACTCTCATAAAAATATGTGGTATGACAAATACTGATGATATCAAATGCGCAAATGATATGAGCGAGATTGACTATGTTGGTATGATATTCGCAGAAAAGAGCCCTAGATGTATAAATATTGATATTGCGGAAAAACTCATTACTGCATGTGATAATAAAAAAGTTGTTGCAGTATTTATGAATCAAGAAAAAGATTATATCACTAATGTAATCAATAATCTTAATCTTGATATTTTACAATTCCATGGCAATGAGTCACTAGAGTTTTGTAATCAGTTTGAGAGACCTTTTATTAAAACTTTCCATGTCAAAAATGACTCACTAAATATTCAAGCAGAATTTATCAAGTATGCGCATGCAATATTGCTCGATACTTCGATAAATGATTTAGATGGTGGAACTGGAAGAACATTTGACTGGGAGATTATTAATAATAAATTAATAGATGATGTCTCTTTATCTTTACCATACTTCATTGCAGGAGGGCTCAACTCTTCAAATATAAAAGATTTGATACTGAAATATAATCCTCCTGGTATTGATGTTAGTAGCGGACTTGAATCAGATATTGGAAAAAAAGACCATCTGTTGATGAAAAAATTTATAGAAAATGTAAGAATATCTCAATTAGAATATTATGAAAAAAATTAATTATAAATCATTTCCAGATAAAGAAGGTCACTTTGCTAAATTTGGCGGAAAATATGTATCTGAAACATTAATGTATCCACTTAATGAACTTTATAAGGCTTATATTAAAATTGCCAAATCTACTTCATTTAAAAAAGAGTTACTGGGTGAATTAAAAAATTATGTAGGCAGACCCACGCCTATTTATCATGCCTCTAGAATTAGCAAAGAACTTGGAAGTTGTAATGTTTATCTCAAGAGAGAAGACTTAAATCATACAGGAGCTCATAAAATTAATAATGCCATGGGTCAAGCTATGCTCGCTAAAGCTATGGGGAAGACACGTATAATTGCTGAAACTGGTGCTGGACAACATGGCGTTGCGACTGCTACTGCTTGCGCTCGTTATAATTTAAAATGTGTAGTATATATGGGCAGTGATGATATCCAGAGACAAAAGGTAAATGTATATCGTATGAAACTTTTAGGTGCTGAAGTTATAGCGGTGGACTCTGGTTCTAAAACTCTAAAAGATGCTTTAAATGAGGCATTACGGGATTGGGTTACAAATGTTGATGATACTCATTATATAATTGGATCTGTAGCTGGACCACATCCTTATCCGATGATAGTAAGAGACTTTCAATCTATTATTGGCCGAGAATCTAAACAGCAAATGAAGAAGATCAATAAAAAAGCACACATCCTGGTAGCATGTGTAGGCGGAGGTTCTAATGCAATAGGGCTCTTCCACCCATATCTCGAAGATGACGTTGAAATTATTGGTGTGGAGGCTGGCGGATATGGTCTGAACACAGGGAAACATGCTGCTCCTCTCAATAAAGGAAAGCCTGGAATTTTACATGGCAATCGTACTTATATTATGGAAGATGAAAATGGACAGATAAAATCTACCCATTCAATTTCAGCTGGTTTAGATTATCCTGGTGTTGGACCAGAACACTCATGGCTCAAAGATAATAAAAGAGTTAAATATGTAACAGTGACTGATAAAGAAGCACTAAATGCTTTTTATTATTTAACTGAAAAAGAGGGCATTATACCTGCTCTGGAAACTGCCCATGCACTAGCTTATGCATTTAAGCTTGCTAAAACTAGGTCAAAAAAGAATATATTGATAAATTTATCAGGTAGAGGAGATAAAGATATTGATACGATAGCATCACTTCAAGGAATGAAAGTGTGAATAGAGTTGGTAAAATATTTTCTCTTCAGAAAAAAAATAACAGGCCAGCCTTTATAACATATTTAGTATGCGGTGATCCTGATATAACCACAACATTAAAGATTATGAATTTGATGGTGGATTCTGGCGTAGATATTATAGAGTTAGGTGTCCCATTTACTGATCCAATTGCTGATGGACCTGTAATACAAAAAGGTGTAGAAAGAGCTTTAAAAAACAATATTTCACTAAAGAGTGTTTTAAAAGTTGTAGAGTCATTTAGAAAAGAAAATCAGAAGACGCCTATTATCTTAATGGGTTATATGAATCCAATTGAAAGAATGGGTTATTCTAAATTCTCAAAACAAGCTAAAGCCAAGGGAGTTGACGGAGTCCTCCTTGTAGATTCTCCTCCTGAAGAGTCAGAGGATATTAATAAAATACTGATACGAAATAATTTATGTCAGATATTTCTAGCATCACCTACAACTGAAGATAAAAGGTTAATGTCAATAATTAAATTTTCCAGCGGCTATCTCTATTATGTTTCATTGAAAGGTATAACAGGCTCATCTATTACAAATTTTAATCCAATCAAAAATAATGTTAACCGTATTAGAAAGCTATCGAATAACAGTATTCCAGTTACCGTAGGCTTTGGTATAAAAAATGCAATAGCAGCCAAAAATATTGGAAAATTTTCTGATGGTATAATTATAGGTAGTTCTATAGTAGAATTAATTGAGAAACATGTGAATGATAAAGTTATAATGTATAAAAAAATTAAGTCATTTTTAGATAATATCAGTAAAAGTATAGGTGAAAAATGAGTTGGCTAGATAAAATATTACCTTCAAGAATAAGAGCGGAGAAGGAAGGCAAAGGATCTGTTCCTGAAGGGCTATGGCATAAATGTCCTAATTGTGATGCAGTAATTTATAGAGCTGAATTTGAAAAAAATCTCAATGTATGTCCAAAATGTAATCATCATGGCAGAATATCAGCCCGTAAAAGAGCTGACTTAATCTTAGACAGCGATGATAGAATGGAACTATTCCCTGATATTATGCCTGTGGATATGCTTAACTTTAAGGATAAAGAGAAATATAAAGATAAATTATCAACTACCCAGAAAAGAACTGGCGAAAAAGATGCAATGTTAGTCTTTAAAGGTAAAATTAATAAGATACCAGCAGTCCTATGCATATTTGAATATTCCTTCTTTGGTGGGTCTATGGGATCCGTTGTTGGGGAAAAATTCGCTTTAGCTGTTAAAAAATGTATTGAAGAAAAAAAACCTCTAATTTGTTTTTCAGCAAGTGGAGGAGCTAGAATGCAAGAATCATTATTTTCTCTATTCCAAATGGCTAAAACAAGTGCTGCTCTTAATGACTTATCTCACCATGGCTTACCATATATTTCAGTATTAACAGACCCGACAATGGGTGGAGTTTCTGCAAGTCTGGCTATGCTAGGTGATATTAACGTGGGTGAGCCAAATGCCCTCATTGGTTTTGCTGGCCCCAGAGTAATTGAACAAACAGTTGGAGAAAAACTCCCAGAAGGATTTCAACGAAGTGAGTTTCTACAAGATCATGGTGCAATAGATTTTATATTAGATAGAAATAATCAAAAAGCTGGATTGGCTGAAATAATTTCATCCCTGATGAGTAACTATAATAGTGAAAAAATATCCAAGTAATTTACAGGAATGGCTTGATTGGCAACAAACCCTCCATCCACAAAACATAGACTTCAAACTAGAACGTATCAAATCAGTATATGAAAAGCTAAATATTAAAAGCATTGCTGACAAAGTTATTATTGTTGCTGGGACAAATGGAAAAGGTTCTACTGTAGCAATATTAGAGAGTATTCTCTATGAAAACAATTTATCTGTCGGAACTTTTACCTCACCTCATATTAAACGTTATAATGAAAGAATAAAAATAAATAAAGAAGAAGTATCATCTGATGATTTAATTAAATCATTTAAAATTATTGATAAATTAAGAGATGAAACAACTTTAACTTATTTTGAGTTTGCAACATTGACAGCGTTTTATTTATTCAGTAAAAGAAAATTAGATTATGCGGTTTTAGAGGTAGGCCTAGGTGGCCGGCTTGATGCTACGAATATTATTGACTCAAACTTATCAATAATCACATCTATAGGAATTGATCATACTGAATTTTTAGGAACTACAATTGATAGTATTGCATTAGAAAAAGCTGGTGTGATGAGACCATTTTCTCCATGTATATATGCAGATCATGAGCCACCTGCAGTATTATTAAGTTATGCTAAAAAAAATGGGTCTAACTTTTTATATAATCAAAATGATTTTTTCACAAAAATACAAAATGATTCATGGACATGGAAAAGTTACTCAGGTAATGAGTTAGTCTTACCTCTACTCCCACTGATAGGGGACTTTCAATATAATCATGCAGCAGCTGCATTACAAGCTTTAGAAATCACTGAGCCATCTATAATTAATGATACAGAGTCATTAAAAAAGGGTATTGAAAATATTGCGCTGATAGGCAGATATCAAAAAATAACATCTTCACCTGAAATTATTATAGATGTTGCACATAATGCAGATTCTGCAGAAAAGTTAATGGATAATATTGGCAGGGAAGAAAAAAAGAATACTTATGCCGTAGTTGGAATATTAAAAGATAAAGACGTGTATAGTCTAATCAAGCCGATGGCGAACAGTGTTGATAGATGGTTTTGTGGTACAATAAATAGTGAGAGAGGAATGAATGCAGTAGAAATTAAATCTCGAATGTCTAGTATCATTAATGATGATGAGGTTCTAACTTTTGATAGTATTTATCATGCATGCGCTGAAGCTCTAAAATCTTTAGGTAAAGATGACCGTCTTATTGTATATGGTTCGTTCTACACTGTTTCTGAATTTTTAGATTATTATGAGTCGATCGATAAAAATAGAGGAATCATGTAATGAAATATAAAAATATATACCTAATTTTTTCCTTATTATTCGTGCCAATATATATTTTCCATGCGCCAATTATTAGCTATATTCATAATTTTGACAAAATTACTTATTCTTTGACAATGCCTGAAAACAACTTAGAAACTGATTCAGCAGATATTACAAATTTTAAAGATCTAAATATTTCTAATGATATACCTTTGCGGAAGGTAATTTCTGAATCTTGGATTATATCGTTCCCAGAGATTAACTCTGAAAAGCTAGTTAGTAATTTTAAAAATGATCTGAAAAAAATCGGGATAACTTCTGTTATTAAATTAAACTCTTCAGCTCAAACTAAAGTAGTATCGATAGGACCATTTGTTGATAAAGATATTGCTGAAAGCATAGCGCTTAAAATTAATAAATCCCTGGGTTACTCTGGTGGTGTTAAGAGATTAAATAATTAATGTCAACTCTGGATATTGGAATCATACTATTTGTAATCTTCTGGGGGGTTAGAGGTTTCTTCAAAGGGTTTGCATCTGAAATTATTTCTTTATTAGTATGGGTTTCTGCGTTTTACTTATCAATTAAATATTTTCATATCCCATCAGGAATGATTAATGATTATATTTCATCAGCACAGGTTTCTTCCATAATTACAGTCATTTCTATATTCGTTATAACTTTCTTGATTGCAGCTATTCTAGGTTTTATATCCTCCAAACTTATTAATTTTATTGGATTATATAATTATAATAAGATACTCGGATTACTTTTTGGCTCAATCAAAGGTTTGGTATTTTTGTCATTTTTTACATATATCATCTATCAAACAGACTCACAAAACTATTATATGCTCAAAGAATCAGAGTTTATGCCAATTTTTAAGGATTTTTTAGATAAATATACGCAAAGAGGCAATTCACTCTTTGATAGTTTGGAATTAAAAATATAAGATATAGCATATGTGCGGAATAGTTGCGGTTTATGGGACAAATAATGTAGTTCGCGATATTTATGAATCGTTAACTGTGCTGCAACATCGTGGTCAAGATGCATCAGGAATTCTTACGAATCATGAAGGCAAAATTCTTCTTAGAAAATCTCTGGGATTAGTGAGGGATGGGTTTGATGCTCGTCATATATCACGCTTAAAAGGTAAGCTAGGAATTGGGCATGTTAGATACCCTACTGCAGGCCAAGCTGACAGCTCATCAGAAGCTCAGCCTTTTTATGTAAATTCACCATATGGAATAGGACTTGCGCATAATGGGAATTTAATAAATTCTGCAGAATTAAAAAGTAACCTTTTTTCTGAAGATTTGAGACATATTAACACTAAATCAGACTCTGAAATTTTATTAAATATTTTTGCTCATGAGTTGCATTTGCATAGTAAAGAGTCCTTTACTCCAGATGATGTATTTTATGCAGTAGCTGGCGTTCATCGCAGAGTAAAAGGTGCTTATGCTGTTGTTACGTTAATATCTGATAGAGGCATAGTTGCATTTCGCGACCCAATGGGTATCAGACCATTGTGTTTTGGTACTAGAGAAATAGATGGAAAAACTGAGACAATGATTGCCTCAGAATCTGTGGCCCTTGATAGCGCAGGTTTTAAGCTAGAACGAGATATTCTACCTGGTGAAGCAGTTTTCGTTGATATTGACGGTAACATTCATTCACGATTATGCACAGAAAATACTGGGCATACACCATGTATATTTGAGTATGTTTATTTCGCCAGACCAGATTCAATTATTGATGGTATTTCTGTTTATACAGCTAGAATGAAAATGGGGCAAAACCTTGCTAAAAAAATTATTAGAACATGGAAAGATCATGATATTGATGTTGTTATGCCAATACCTGACACTAGTCGAATATCTGCATTAGAACTATCTGTATCACTTAAAGTCCCATTCAGGGAAGGTTTTATAAAAAATAGATATATTGGCCGTACATTCATTATGCCTGAGCAGTCTCAGAGAGCTAAATCTGTAAAAAGAAAATTAAATGCTATAGCTTCTGAGTTCAAAGGTAAGAATGTACTTTTAGTAGATGATTCTATAGTACGTGGCACTACATCAAAACAAATTATTGATATGGCTAGAGAAGCTGGGGCAAAAAAAGTTTATATGGCCTCCGCTGCGCCAGCAGTTAAACATCCTAATGTATATGGTATTGATATGCCAGCTAGTAATGAATTTGCTGCCGATGGAAGGACAGAAAAAGAAATATCAAGTTTAATTGGAGCTGATAGACTTGTCTATCAAGATCTCTCTGATTTAGTTAAATCAGTTAAAGATTCAGGGTCATCTATAAAAAATTTTGATTCATCTTGTTTTGATGGCAAATATGTTACAGATGATGTAACTGAAGAATACCTAAAAGAACTTGATGACCTGCGCAATGATGCTGCAAAAAACAAGAACCCTTCAGATTCACATGATGATGTTATGGTGTATTAGATAATGTCAGATACTGAGCTTTTAATAACAAAAGCAGTAGGCAAGATATTTACCGAAAGATTTCCTTCAATAAATTCAGAAAAATATATCTTAGTATTACCATCTAAACAAATGCTTTTTCTAATCACAAGTAGTAGCATTGCCTCATCATACCCTATATCTACATCAAAGTTTGGACTTGGAAATCAAAATGATTCATTTAAAACTCCATTAGGTCTTCATTACATTTCAGACAAGATTGGAAACGATGCACCAAAGATGACTATATTTAGAGGAAGAAAGACTTTAAAAGGTGAACTTACGTTATCTGATTTAGATCTTCCTGAAAATAAAGAAATCCGTAATAAGCACTTTTTGTCTCATGAAGATGTAATCACTTCAAGAATATTATGGCTAAAAGGCCATGAAGAAGGGATTAATAAAGGTAAAAATATTGATAGTTATTCACGATATATTTATATACACGGAACAGCTCATGAAGATAAAATTGGTACACCAGCTTCACATGGGTGCGTCAGAATGAATAATGATGATGTCATTGAGTTATTTAATAATACATTTATTGGTATGCCTGTCCTCATATCGGATTTAACAGATTAATATTACAAACAATCGTGGTGAAATTATTATGACTGAAATATTAATAAAAGATCTGAAAAACATAATATCTGATCTTATAAATACTCCTATATTGATTGATAAGTTAGATGAATTAAGAATACAATATGCAGAAATAACTGAGAAATTAGAAAATATAGATATAAATAAAGATAGCAGTCTTTTTGAAACCTTAAAAGATCAAAGGCTTAAACTAGAAAATCCTCTAAAAAATTTCATAAACTATAAAAATACAATCATATTAATAAAAGAATGCAAAGATACTATCTCAAAAAGCAAAAATAATGAAATTACAACTATTGCAAAAAAAAAATTAAAGGAGAGCTTACGCCTAAAAACAATATTAGAAGAAAGTTTAATAAGGTTATAAAGCCAATATTTTAATTAAATCTATAGGGTTTGTTATATTTATATCTGCATTCCATGACAGGATATCTTTTTCGGGTCCCACAAAACCAAAGTCTGCAGCTACTGTCAACATACCTGCATTTTTACCTGCTAAAATATCTCTCTCGTCATCTCCTATATAGACAGTATTTTCAGCAGTCACCTCTGCCATATCAATAGCTTTTAATAAACCTTCTGGATTAGGCTTAGTTTCTTTAAGCATATCACCAGTAACTAGATATTTCACATCCCTAGCAATAGTCAAACCTTCAAGTATTTTATTAACATATTTTGAATGTTTATTTGTTACAATTCCCCACTTAATATTATTCTTTTTTATATATCCTAATAATTTTGAGATACCATCTACCATCTTTGTATGAACGAAGGTATTGATTGAGTACTCTTGCAAAAAATCAGCTCTTATGGATGATGAGTCTATCGGTCTCCCATTAACTTTTGAAGCATAGTCTATAATACCAACTGCACCTTTAGAAATATGAAGCTTCAATTCATTACAACATACATTTATAAATTTTTTTTCTGTCAAGATAGTATTTAATGCATCACACATATCTTTGGAGGTATCTGCGAATGTTCCATCTAAGTCAAATAATATACATTCTATATCTTTGTTCATTTTTTTGTGGAGGTCATGAAATAATTGATTTTAGTCATACTTGATAACGAAAAGGTATGATCTATAGGGTTTAGTTTGACACCAGATACATCATCAATTTTAAATCCAGCAAGCTCCAGTAATAGCGCTAACTCTGATGGTTTAATAAACTTTTCATATTGATGTGTACCTTGTGGGACAATTTTTAAAAAATATTCTGCAATAACTTTAGCAAAAGCGAAGGAGACAATATTCCTATTAATCGTTGAGAAGAATAATGTTGAATTCTTTTTTGTAACTTCAGAAATACTATGAATTAGCTTTTCCTGATCAGGGACATGCTCGATAAGCTCAAAACATATAACTACATCAAATTTTTTTTTATTTTTCTCAATATAAGATTCTAGGGTAGAGCATATATATTCGATATTTAGATTACTTTCTTTAGCATGTTGCTTAGCTATGTTGATAGTTTTTTCTGACGCATCTAATCCTGTTATTTTAGCGCCTTTTTTTGATAACTCTTCAGCAAGTAGTCCTCCACCACAACCTATATCTAGAATACGAAGACCTTTAATATTGATAGTATTCTGAATATAGTCAACTCTTATTGGTGTCAGGTTATGTATTAGTTTGTATGGGCCTCTTTTATTCCACCATTCATGCGCATATATATCAAAATTATCTATTTCTTTTTTATCAATATTCATAGCTCAAACCTTAGAATTAATCAACCCAGTAAATTCATCATATAACATATTTTCATTCATTGTCAGGAGCTTTTTATTTTTTAATATTTGCTTACCTGAAATCCATACATTTTCAATATTATCAGATATAAGTTCATTCTCAATAGAGTTATACAAGCTAAGTGAATTTACATCAATATCATCTACTTTTATAGAAATAATATCAGCACTATAATTAGCTTTAATTTTCCCCATATTAAAATTAAGACCTAGTGCATTTGCTCCATTATGCATTATTAGCCCCAACAATTCTTTTTTATCTAGATGATTATTTTTATCTTTATTCAATTTTGATAAAAGCCAAACTAATCTCATTTCTGTGAATAAATCTAGACTATTGTTAATCGCGCATTCTCCTGTTCCGAGCGAAACTTTGATTTTATTTTTTAAAAAATATTCTGTATTACATTTCATATTATGATTTATAATATTTGAAGTTGGTGAATGAACAACATGAACTTTATATTTTTTCATTAGATTTATATCTGATTGTATTACATGAAAAGGGTTAATTGCAGTGAATGTGCTACTCAATAAACCCATTTCTTCTAAAAACCTAATCGGCCTATGTTTATATTTCTTTTTAAATATATTTAGTTTATTTAGATCTTCATGTAAATACATCCTGACTGGGACATCTAATTCACTAATTATTTTAGAAACTTTTTCAAATCCTTTCCTTGATAACATATTAATAGAATTAAGATTTAAATATAATTTAGTAGATGGATTGTCTCTATATTCATCAAAAAAACTAATGCTCTTCTTGAAATACTCTTGTTCTTTATTCGCCCAGTTAGTTTTATAGCTCATTATAGGTAGTCCAATGTTTGCCCTTATTCCAGATTCAATAGCTGCCTTAAGTACTATGTCTGGATAAGTACTTGTATCTGTGAATGTAGTTATTCCATTTTTAATCATCTTACAAATTATAACTTTTGCTGATAAGCTTAAATACATTTTATTTTTTAAATCATCTCTATTTGTAATTGTCTTATTTTTTAAATATTTTTTTGAAAAAATATATGGTGTAGAAATATTATTATTCACTAGGCCGGGAACTATTATATGATTTTTTAGTATTAGATGACTATTTGTTGAATATTTGTTTAGTATTTCTCTTGATGGCCGAACTTCTTTTATAATATTCCCCTCAATAGCAATTGAATGATCCTCTAATAAACAATCATTTTTTGATGATAATACCCATTTTGGACTTATTATTTTATCAATATTTTGCATATTAATTATTATACTAAATTTAATATGATTTTAGAGTTAAATCTGTCAAATACCCATAATATCCATTTAAAAGCTATTCTAGCTATCTTATAAATTATGTCGTGTATACCAAAGGTTTATGATAAAATAGTTATTTAATAACGTATAAATGAATATCAGCAATATATGCCAGAAAATCAAGAAATAAGATTCGAGCAAGAAATGAGACAATCTTATCTAGATTATGCTATGAGCGTAATAGTAGGTAGGGCATTACCAGATGTTAGAGATGGTTTAAAACCTGTCCACAGAAGAGTTCTATTTTCTATGCATGAACTGAATAACGGCTGGAATAAATCTTATAAAAAATCTGCAAGAATTGTTGGTGATGTAATAGGTAAGTACCACCCTCATGGTGACTCTGCTGTTTATGACACGATAGTAAGATTAGCTCAGCCTTTCTCAATGAGACACCCGCTAATTGATGGACAAGGTAATTTTGGTTCGGTAGACGGGGACTCTCCAGCTGCTATGCGATATACCGAAGTTAGAATGTCAAAATTATCTCAAGAGTTATTACAAGATATTGATAAAAATACTGTTGATTTTTCACCTAACTATGATGGTTCTGAAAAAGAGCCCACTGTATTACCAACGCGTATACCCAACTTACTAGTTAATGGGTCTACAGGTATTGCTGTTGGTATGGCAACAAATATACCTCCACATAATCTTACTGAGGTTGTTGATGCAACAATTGCCATAATTAATAATCCATTATTATCAGATAAAAATAATATCGATGAATTAATAAAAGTGAGCGGTCTTCAAGGTCCAGACTTCCCAACATATGGTGAAATAAAAGATGATGGCGGTATCAGAAATGCACTTCTTAATGGCAGAGGTTCTTTTAAGATTAGAGCAAAGCATGTTATCGAGAAAAAAGATAATGATAGAACATCGATTGTATTTACAGAATTACCATATCAAGTGAACAAAGCTAGATTAATTGAAAATATCGCACAGCTTGTAAGAGATAAAAAAATTAATGAAATTAGTCATTTGAGAGATGAGTCAGATAGAGATGGAATGAGATTGGTTATTGAATTGAAACGTGGAGAGCAACATGAGGTTTTATTGGGAGCCTTATATAAACATACTAATGCTCAAACAT
>Ga0233433_10001570_pt1 | contig 21515 bp, 13 predicted proteins | sample SI_122_August201_5_FD_179868 | JGI IMG/M metagenome (GOLD analysis project Ga0233433, IMG submission 179868) | Seawater microbial communities from Saanich Inlet, British Columbia, Canada - SI_122_August2016_100_MG | ecosystem: Environmental > Aquatic > Marine > Inlet | place: Canada: British...
TGGTATTTGGTCTATTATTATCGATTGTTGGTAGATTTGGACTTGATTTACCGATAAAGTTGTTTAATTTTACAAAAGATACATCATATCAAGTTCATATATATGCAATAATAATGTATGCTATAATATTTAGGTCGCTTGTTACACCTTTGACCAATTATATTATTTTATAAATATGAAGTTGTTTTATGATTGTGCATATTGATATTTTGATGGTATGATTTTGTTTTTTATGTTATTATCCTTTTTTATATTTCTTCAACGTTCTCCTACGTGTTGAACGTATTGATGGTAGTTTGAATTGTTCTTTATCATAAGCATAGTTGAAATAATTATTATAGTTTTCAGGTTTTACTTTTGCGATTGCGTTCTCTACCGATTTATTCAGTTCATTATATCGTAATACACTCTTATTCTGTTTGAGATAATGTTTGACTTGGTTAAAGAACGCTTCTATGGGATTGGTGATCGGTGTATATGGAACGGAATGTAAATATTGATTACCACTTTCGGTAATAGCGTCCCATACATACTTGTTTCTGTGTCCCCCAGCATTATCCATAACGATTAGATGGTCTTTGTATTTTCTAAATATGTATTCTTTCATAAACTCAACAAATCGCTCCTTATTCATAGCACCCTTTTCAAACATAGTCCAACCAATACATTTAGTGTTGCTGATTGCTACTAATAATGTATATTTGCGAAACATAAATGTATCGTTTGTTTTGAATACGCACCGCTTACCTAATTCACATCTGGAATATTCGTTCATCATAACCGGACGTATAGCAGTTTCATCAATACTGATAATTTTATTTATTGGATGCTTACTAATCCCACTATAAAACTTACTCAATTCAGTTTGTTTGAAAATCGGTTTCTTATACCTTATAATTGGAAAATGTGAATGGCGTGTTCGTTTCCGTGTTTTGTTATTTTCTCGTAGAATTGTGCCGAGATGTTGTTGTGAAATATCTAATGTTTTATGTTTCTTTTGTAGTTGATATTGAAGTTCGTTCATCGTAATCTGTTCGTTTTCTTTGAGTAATTGTAAAGCATCTTTCACCTGTTCTTGTGTAATTTTATAGGAAATAGCGGGACGATTGGTTCGTGTAATATTATATTGAGTTTTGTATTTTTCAATCCATCGTTTCAAACTTCTTTCACTACATTTGAATATTTTACAGGTATTTACATAGGAACTTTTATTTTCCAAAAAGTATTTAACAGCAGTAATCTTATAATCTTCGCTTTTATGTGAGGGCATTCAATATATATATTATGAATAAATATATTGAAAAAACGGCGTTTTAAATCTTCAAGGGTGTAAATCATATTCAGGATTAATATTAAAATATTTTTCAATGTTTAATGAATTTTGAGGCATTAAAATTTTATCTACTAAACCATATTTTAATGCTAATTCTGGCGTTAATAATAAATCGTGTTCTAAAAGTTCATTTAGAGCGTTGCGTATTTTAAATGCCGGTTTTAATTTTTATAAATTTTTAATGTTCTATGTTTTGTAGATAATTTTTTTCTTTTCAAAGTTTTATATAAATCTTTATTATAAGCATATATAAAGTAATTTTTATAATTATCTTTATTAATATTATTTATTGATTTTTTTAAGTTAGAATTTAATTCAGGAAAATCATTAGATTTATAAATTTTCATATAATGTTTTACTTGATTAAACCATTGTTCTATACAATTTAATCTCGGATGATAAGGACAAGTATATAATAAAAAATTACCACTATTTTTTATTATATTTTTAGTTTCTTCTGTTTTATGTATTTTACCATTATCTAATATTATTAATTTATTTTTAACATTTTTACATACATCTTTCAAAAATTCATTAAATCTTTCACCATTTACTGAACCTTTATCATATAATTTATAACTAATACATTTTGTGTTATCAATTGCTACTAATAAAGAAAACTTTTGAAATACAAAATTATTATCAGATTTAATAATACATCTTTTACCTAAAGAATTTCTACAATAATTAATTGATAATGAAGTGCTTACTGAAGATTCATCAATTGAAATAATATCATCTAATTTATATTTTTTAATTATCTTAAAAAAATCTTTTAATTCTTGATTTTCATTTCTAATTTGTCCTCTATATGTTTTAGGAAAATGTGCAAAAGTAGCCCTTTTACGTGTAATATTATTATCTCTAATTATATCTGATAAATATTGTCTTGATATTTTTAATGTAGGATATTTATTAATTATTAATTGATGTAATTGTTTCATATGAATAATATTATTTTTCTTAAGTGTATCTTTAATAAATTTAATATGTTCTTTTTTAACTTTATATGACCCTTGTTTTCTATTTTTTCTTTCAACATTTTCATTTTGATTGTATCTTTCAACCCATCTTTTTAAACTTCTTTCACTACATTCAAAAATATTACAGACTTTAGTATAATTATTTACTTGTTTGTAATATTTAACTGCTTTTAATTTTAAATCTGTTGATGATTGTTTAACAACCATTTTTAATTATAAAAATATTTAATTTAAACAATATAGTTATTTATATATTAATAATAATAAATATTATTTTAAAATGTACACATCAAAAATCTTATATTTTGATTTATATAAAGGCAAACCACACGATTATCCTATATTATTAGATTATTATGGATTATCAAATATTAATAATAATGAAAATATTGATATAATAAGAGGAATATATGAAGGACTTAAACTTAAAGGTATTCAACCTATATTATTACATTTATGTTTTTTAACAAATAGATTAGATGAATTAATACATAAAAAATATACATATCATAAATCTGGATATTATATTGATTTTTTAAAAAACAATATAAAAATAGGAGATACAGCATTAATTTCAATATTTGATAATTATAAAAATTTAGTTGATGAAAATAATGAAATTATAATAGAATATTTTGATATTTATAATGATGATTATTGTCCATCTTGTAATATAATAGGTTTTCATACAAATAAAAATGCTTCTGAATATACAGGTGTTCGTGATTGTATTGATTGTTGTTCTATTATATGTAAAAAATGTTCATTTATAAAAAATGAAGATGAACCGTGGTCTAAATTATGTTATAAATGTGAGAATGGAACTATGTTTGGTATTTCTGGTAAATATGGTATTAATAAAAATATTCAAAATAAAATAAATTCTCATAAAACATTTGATTTAATTAGATTTAATAATAAAGGAAATATAGAAGTAGATGATGTGTTATTATTATTAAATAAACAAAATAATAAATGTTATGTATGTAATGATAATTTAGAAACTAATAATTATGAAAAATTTTGCTGTTATCAATTTTCAATAGATAGACTTGATAATTCTAAACCTCATAATAAAAATAATGTATTAATATCTTGTTATTTTTGTAATTGTAGAGATTTTCCATTATTTGACCAACCTTTTAAAATATGTAAATCTGGATGTCATAAAAGAAAAAGAGATGATATTAAACAAACAAGAACAACAATATTAAATGATATTAAACAAAAACTAATATTAAAATAATTAAACTTAAAAATATATGTATATTTATATATATATATATATATTTAAACTTAATAATGGAACAACTTAATTATAAAGAATTATATGAAAATTTATTAGTTGAAAATAATCAACTAAAAGAAAATCTTAAAAAATATACAGCACCAGAACGTAACAAGAATTATTATTATAAACATAAAGAAAAGATTATAGAAAAAAATAAAGATAAAATTAAAGATCCAGTTAAAATTAAAGAATATAATCAAAGATCATATCAAAAAAGAAAAGAAAAATTACAACAATCTTCAACTATAGAATCTTAAATTTATTATTTTTTTTTAAATTTTAATTTTAATTTTTTTTATTTTCTTTAAATTAATAAATAAAAATATATAATTAAATATTAATGCGTAAAATGATTTAAAAAGAAAATATTTATATATTATAATAGTAACTATATTAAAATGGAAACTAAAAAACCTCCTGATATAGAAAATAATAATAATGTTTTTAGGATTATCAAATGTCCTTTAAAATCTGTTCTTAAAAATTATTATATTATACAACCTATTATAGAAAGTGCAGTTTTAGATATTAATAAATTTGTTATTATAGGTTATCAATTTATAAGACTTTATTTATTAGATAAGTTTAATAAAAATTTAGAATTTCCAACCATTGATAAACAATTTATTTTAGATGTATTAAAAACTATTGGTAAAAGTGATACTAGTAGAGGAAAACAAAAGACAGATACTAAAATAAAAAATAAAGATATAAAAAATGATATTAAAAAGTTTTATGATACTATATTTTCTAAAATTATTAAAGATAAACTATCATATTCAAATAAAACTCATATTTTAGAACAAACTGCTAAAGAAATGATAACTTGTTTAGAAACTAATATATCAACACACTTTATTAAACATTTATTTAAGTATATTAATTGTAATTTTAAAGACCCAAAATCAATAATTATTAAACAAGAAAGAGATACTGAAAAACGTAAAGAAATGTATAAAGAATTAAATGAAGAAATTAGAAACTTGAAATCAGATTTAATTAATAATAAAATAAAAGATTCTAAAGTTGTATATCACCAATGGATTAAAGATAATTCTAAATTATTATATCCATTGAAAATATCAAAATCTGTTTGTTATGATGTTAAAATACATCCAGAAAAATATATTAAGTATTCATTTTATATAAATAAGAAAATAGAAGAATTAAGAAGAAGACCTTATCAAATTATACCACAAAGAAATAATATTGTGCCTAAAAATATAGTATTAAATACAAGTGGTATTACTGATTTAATTAGTTCTAAATATGATAAGTTATTTAATTATTCTAAAAGTAAATTAATATTAAACTGTAAATTTTATCAAAAACATATATGGTCTAAAATATTAAAATTAGAAAAGAACTCAATATTTAAGAACAATAAATATGTATTTTACAATCAAATAATTACTGATGGTTTTAGTTGTTCATTATTATTTATATTAAAACAATACAAAGATAAAAAATTTGGTGATAGATTACCTAAAGTAATAAATGATGATAATGAATTTAAGAAGATAGAAGAATTAACAAAAGATGAATGTAATAAATATTTAAGTAGTGATAAATATAAATTAGTTTCAGTTGATCCAGGAAAGATAAGAATTACTACTATGATTGATGATAAAAATAAGTTTTTCAAATATTCCGCTTGTAAAAGAAGATTTGATACTTATGTTAAAAGAAGTAATGAAATTATTAAATTAGAAAAAATAAAACATAATATAATTGAAAAAGAAACTAAATTATCATTAGATAGTTCAAGAACTTTTAAGATAGATGAATATAAAAAATTCATTACAAATAAGAATAAATTAAATGAAGAAGTTAAGGTTTTTTATAATAAAATATTATTTAGAAAGTTAAATTTTAGAAGATATATAAGAATAAAACAAGCTGATGAAAAAATATTAAATGATATTGAAAATAAATACTTAACAAAAGAAGATAAAGAAAAACAAAAACGTATAGTATTAGCCTTTGGCGACTATAGTCGCACGTCACAAATGAAAGGAACGATACCAAGTTGTAATGTTGGATTTAAGAGAGTATTACAAAAGAGATTTGATATATTAGAAATTAATGAATATAATACAAGTAAATTATATAATAAAACATTCAAAGAACTACAAAATATTTCAGTTAGAAGAAAAAAGCATAAGAAATATTTACACGAGATACTAACTCCAAAAGAGGACCCACGAAAGTGTATCTATGTAAATAGGGACGTAAATGCTTGTAAAAACATTTTATATATTGCTAATTGTTATTTGAAAAATCAAACCAGACCAAAAGAATTTACAAGAGATACTAAAAAAAGAAAATTAGTAAAAAAGTAAATCAAGGAATTGATGCTTAATTAAGGTAGTAAATTAAGTATCATCAGATAGGATTATATACATCTACCTAAAAATGTATATAAGGAAACCTATCATATAGAATTTAGAAACTCTTAAATGAGTAAAAGCATTTCGTATTTTTTAATGTTGAGAAATCGGCATTTAAAATACGCAACGCTCTAAATATTTAGTTGGTATATTAGTATGTTTTCTATATAACATAGTCATCATTGAATACATTTTTTCACTTATTTTCATATTAAATTGTAATTCATCACGTTGTCCCATAGATAATGAAGAATATTGATGTATTAAAATACTAGCATGGGGAGCAATTACACGATATTTTGAAAGAATACATATAAATGTTGCTGCACTTGCTGATATTCCTTCTATATATGTAATAATTGGAACTCTAGAACGTGCTACAATTCTCATTAAAGCAATACCTGATGTTATTGCTCCACCAGGACTATTAATATGTAAAATAATACCTTTTGGTGATACTTTAACATTATTTATATCATCAGATTTATTTGCATTATCTATAGCAAGTCTAACTTCTTTAATACTATTATTATCTATATTATTATATAAATATATATGAGTAAATTTATTACTATAAATATATTTTTCTATATTTTCTAAATTTACATCTTTTTTATTTTTTTTTATAATAGATTTTGATATAGATGGTACTAATGGTATTTCTTGTATTTCACTTACAATATTTGATATATTTGATATATTAGTATTGGTTTTGATATTAGTATTTTTTTTAGACTTATTCATAATTTAATTTATTTATATTATTATAATATAAAAATATTTTATTTTGAGTTTTATTTTCATTTTTTTAAAAATATATCATTTTATACATTTCTATTTTATACATTCTTATACTTTCTAATAATTTACTTATTAAACATATAATATAATTATTTTCTTTCTCTAGAAGTGTTTCATAATCATTATTATCTATTAATTCTAATAAATTTAAAATAGTATCACATTGTTCTATATTATTTTCTATGATTGTCATTTTTTCTAATGTAATTAAATTATTATTATTATTATTTTTATTATTATTATTATTATTATTATTATTATCATTATTTTTATTTTCTGAATTCTTATTTAATAATATATAACTTCCAGAGACTTTATTAAAAAATCTACTAGTTTCTCTATACATTGTATTATAATGTATCAGTGTTCCTTGTAATACCCATTTTATAATTTTAATATCATTATCATTGTCATTATCATTATTACTATTATTATTACTATTATTATTATCAATTAATTCCATTTTGTTTATACATTGATTTACTTTAGTTAATACTGTTTTTATTTTTAGTTTTGTGTCATTATTTATTTGTGTTTTCTTAATACATTCTGTTGTTTCCAATATTATTCCAGGTATATATATTATAAAATGTTCTGGACAAACAACTAATTCCATAACTGTTTCAATAATTGTATTTAGATTAAATAATTCATTCCATACTGTTCTTTTTTTTATAAAATAATAAGTTAATAATAAAAATATTGCTATAAAAGTAATAAATAAAGTAATACAACATACTAATACAACCATTTTTTATAATTTATAATTTATAATTTATAATTTATTATTTTATTATTTTCTTGTTTATAATTTTATTAAAAGAATTTTATTTATATATTAACTAGTTTAATTATAAAAATATTAAACTTAAAAATGTTTAACTTATTATATAAAATATAAACTATTAAAATTAAACCTATAACTATTTTTATTAATAATAAATAAATTTATTACTTTATCAAAAATAATAAAGTATGCCAGAACCAACTCTTACTTTTACAACAGCATTTATTGATTTAAATGAAGACCGTAGCAAAGATAAATCACCAGAAGTAAGAATTAAACATTTTAAAACGCTTGCTAAAAGTGGTATTGCTATATGTCTTTATGTTTCATCTACTTATGAAAATATTGGAAAAGAACTTGAAAATGAATTTAAAAATGTTAAATTAATGCCGATTATAAATTTAGAAGAATTAGAAACATATAAAATAATTAAAGAGTTAAATCCAACTTTACCGACAAATCGTAATAATGAAAAGGATACATTAAATTATATGATTTTACAAAATGCAAAAAGTGAATTTGTTTATAAAACACTCATAAGTAATCCTTTTAATACAGAACATTTTGCGTGGATTGATTTTAGTATATGTCATATTTTAACTGATACAGAAATTATATTAAAACAATTATATAATTATTCTATCTCATCTTTTACTATTGATAATAATTTAAGTAATGATGCTAATTTAAGTAATGATGCTAATTTAAGTAATAGTAAGTTTCTATTATTTCCTACTTGTTTTTCTAAAGAAAAATCACAAACTTATTTTAATATTTTAACAACACATATAGTATGGAGATTTTGTGGTGGTTTTTTTATAGGTAATAAATCAGGGTTAGAACATATGTATTTTTTAATGTTAAAAGAATTACCTCATTTTATAAAACATACAGGGAAAAATAGTATTGCTTGGGAAGTTAATATGTGGTCTTGGTTAGAACTAAAATGTGATTGGACGATAAATAGTTATCAAGCAGATCATAATAATAGTATTTTAACACTACCTCAACACTATTTTAATTTTAATTTTACTCTAGAAGATAATATTATTCATAAAACTGAAACTATTATTCATAAAACTGAAAGTCTTATAAATAAATATGTTGATAAAGTTATTTATGTAAATTTAGAATCACGAACAGATAGAAAAGAAGAAATAGAGACTGAATTAGATAAGTTTAATATTAAATATGAAAGATTTAATGCTATTAGCAGACCAGATTATGGTATTATTGGATGTACACAATCTCATTTAGAAATTATTAAAATGGCTAAACAAAATAATTATAAAAATATATTAATTTTAGAAGATGATTTTACATTTACAGTTTCTAAAGATACATTTGAAGAACAAATAAACTTATTATTTACATCAAATATTAATTTTGATATATGTATGTTAAGTTATAATTTAATTAAATTTAAAACAAATGATAAACATACATTTTTACATAATGTTCTAGAAGCACAAACAACATCAGGTTATATTATTAATGAAACTATGTATGATATAATGATTGATTTATATAATTGGACTTTACCATTATTAGATTCTACTAGACATCATTGGACTTATTCATTAGACCAAATATGGAAATTATTACAACCTATTACAAATTGGTATTGTTTTAGTGAAAGACTAGGAAAACAAAGAATGTCATATAGTGATTTAGATAAAACAATTACAAATTATGGTTTTTAAACTATAATAGTATATTAAATAGATTATTATATTTAAGATATATTCATAATATTAATAATATATTTATATATAATAAGTAATATACTTTATATAAAGTAAAAATGAATTGTAATAAAAAACACAAAAACAAACAAATTGAAATTAAAGATGAAGATTGTAAAGGGACAGATGCTTATTATAATAAAAATATACAAAAATTATTACACTCTGAATATGTTATATTTTTAACCTATAAATTTGTAAAATACAAATATTTAAGATTTTTTAGTAGTAATAATTTATTAAAGTATTTTAATAAATACAATGTCGTTTATTTACATTACTATGATAAACAAGAAATATTAAATCGTATTGATATGTTTAATTATGATATAAAATTAAAAACAGATGAGGAGAAAGAAGAATTAGCAAAAGAAAATAAAATTAAAAAATTAAAAATGATTTATTTTTTAGAACACGTCATTGAACCTAATACACTTTATAAAAAAATTTCATTCGCCCAAGAAGAATTATTTATGTCTTTTGATAATTATTTAATAAAAAAAATGGAATATAAATTACGCACTTTTTGTCAAATTGCTGAAAAATTAGGTGCAGAAGAGATTAAAATTAAATATGATTCTAGTCAAGATAATAAATCTACGATTAATGTTGATTTTAGTATTCCTGGTGGTGGCTCTATTGGTGGTTCAAGTAGCGAACAACATACACAAAATAATAAAGTAGATTTAATGTTTAAATATTCTAATTATCAACATAACTTAAATTTAAATAAATATTATATTATTGAACTCGTTGAAAATGAAAATGATTTTTTTATTTCTAAAGAAGAATTTCATTCTGATATAGATTTAAAATTTTTAATAGATGCTAGATGCTTAAATTTAATAGAACTTTATAATACTAAAATTATAATAAATCGCACGAATCAATTAGAAAAAAAACTTTTTTTAAAAGCCCAAAGTTATGGTTTATCATTAGGGTCATCATCTACAACTAATGATTCTGTAAGTTTAAATATATCTATTAAATTTATTGATATTTATAAAAAACCAGATTGTATTAATGGTGCAAATGTATTTGTATATAAACAAGGATTTTGGCATCTTATTAATATTATTAAACAAGAAACATTAAATATTAATAATGAATATAATGATGAACTATACAAACTTAATAATAATATAGAAAGAGATAGACACACAAGAGAGAGAAAAGAAAAAGATATTATAGAAAAAGAAAGGAAAGGAAAAGAAATTAAAATTTATGAAAAAATTAATAATTATTTAGAAGCACAATTAATTGGTTTAGAAAAAAAACAATATAATATTGAATCAATCTATGATAAAGAACAAAATTTAATAAAAACACATAATGATATTATAAAATTAAATTTTACTAAACAATATGAAATAAATCAATTATTTTATAATTATTTTAACACAAATCTAGTATATAATAATTATAAAATATTTAGAGATATTGTTATTGGATGTTATAAAAATATTAAACATATTATTTTTAAAGATGAATATGAAAATATTAATAAATTATGTTTTATATCTATACAATATCATAAAATATTACACTGTAATTTAAAAATTTATAATAAAATTACTGATTATACTACAAGAATATATAATAAATTAATTGATAATAATAATGATTTTCATTTTATACTAAAAGATAAAGATTTTGATAGATTAATTAAATTTAAAATACCAGAATGTGAAATATTAAATTTAATAATCACTAATAAAGAAAATATTATTAATATAATTACAAATGCCTTTAAACATTCCTATATGATTTATTATGGCTTAAGAACAGAATGTTATGATACTATTTTAAATGAAGCTGAGACAATTATAAATAGTAATTTTGATAATAAATTTTCTGATATTATTGTTAAATTAGATGAAATTATTACAAATAATAAACATTTTTATAAATCATTGAAAGAAGAAGAACATAAAATAAATTCTAATTATAAATATGAAGATATAAATAATACTGATAAAGAATTTTTTAATAATGATAATAATGATTTTTCAAATAATAATAATAATAATAATAATAATAATAATAATAATATTCATAATACTGGTAATACAAACTTTTATAATAATTATACAAATAAGGATAAATATATAAATAAAAATAAGGATTTAAAAAATATTCTTTCATGTTTTAAAAATAAAGATAAATCTATAAAAAATAAATTAGATTTAAATTATAAAATAAAACGTATTCGTTCTACACTTGATTTTATTGATGATATTGAAATTATTGAAAATGTAAATGAAAATGAGAATGAAAATAAAACTGAAAATGAGAATGAGAATGAAAATGAAAATGAGAATGAAAATAAAACTGAAAATGAGAATGAAAATAAAACTGAAAATGAGAATGAGAATGAAAATGAAAATGAGAATGAAAATAAAACTGAAAATGAAACTACCATTGATACTACTATAATACATAATTCAAATGAACTTCAACAAATACAAAATGAATTACACGAAAGTATAATATCTACAACAACAGAATCTCAATCTAGTGATACTAAATCTCAATCTAGTGAGTCTAAATCTAATACTAGTAATATTAAATTTAAAACTAATATTAAACCTAAAAAATCTAAAGCAACAACTATTTTACATTATGTTATAAATAAAATAATAAAATATGTTGCTGATGAAATTATTATATATTATGATAGTAATTATCCAGGATATGTTTTAAATATAATTAGTAATTTATTAATTAAAAATTTTTGTATTAAATATGATAAACCAAATATATTAAAATCAGATTTTTTTAAAAATCAAAAAGAATTTCAAACTATAGAAGATTTATCTAATGTAATTAAATCCATTATTACAGAACAAAGATGTAGATTAAATTACATACAAAATAAAATATTTTATACTTGGGAAAATTTTCAATTTATAATTAATTTTATTGAAAAAACATATATGGCTGACCCAATGAAAATGAATGATACTAATCCTGGTAATAAACGCACCAACTCGCAATATAAAAATCGCTCTAAATCTTTATCTCCACAATCTCCTAATAAACAACATAAATCTAAAAAATATAGTCATAAAAATAATGATAATAATGATAATAATGATAATAATAATAATAATAATAATAATAATAATAATAATAATAATAATAATAATAATGATAATAATAATAATAATAATAATAATAATAATAATAATAATAATAATAATAATAATAATAATAATCAAAATAGTAAAATAAATAGAGACCGTTCATTATCTCCTGTAAATAGACGTTATAGTTTATTTGATTAAATTATTATTTTTATTTATAAAATTAATAATTTATATTTTTTATAATTTAAAAATACATATTATAAAGTAATACAATAAAAAGACTATATTTTATATAATTTTATTATTAATAATAAATATTAAATATTAAAATGTATTCTCCATCATACCGTTATTCTGACAGACTAATTAATAAAAATACTAATAAAAACAGCACTAAACACAGCACTAAACACAGCACTAAACACAGACATAATAAAAATAATATACATCTTGAAAAACATATAGAAACTATTATTCATCAAACAATGAAAAAAATAGTTCCAGGAATTCCAGGATTTAATCCACCGTCTAATGATGATGATGATGACGATGATGAACCATCAACACCATTTAAATTTCCTAAATTATTTGGTAAAGACAATACTGTAGATGTTTATACAACCCGTAATCATATTTATTTTAAAACAGATGTTACCAAAGAAACTATTGATAAACTTGCTACTGAAATAGATAGTTTAAATCATAAAATGAAAAATATGGAAACTAAATCTAATCTTGGTACGTTTAAACCAAAACCTATTTATTTACATATTACTACCAATGGTGGAGATTTATTGGCAGGTTTTTTTGGTTATGATAAAATTAAAAATTCTAAAATACCTATTAATACTATCATTGAAGGTTGTGTTGCTAGTGCAGGTAGTTTATTATCTATGGCAGGACAAAATCGTTATATGACAGCACATTCACATTTACTTATTCATCAATTGCGAACAGGAATGTTTGGCACTTATGAAGAATTAGTTGATGAAAAAAATAATTGCCATCAATTTATGTCTAAATTAGTGAGTATGTATCATACTAATTGTAATGGTAAAATGACTAAAACTAAAATTAAAGAGTATTTAAAACATGATAGTTTTTGGAATACTAAAACTGCCATTACGAATGGTTTAGTTGATGCTGAATGGTCAGGAACAATTGAAGTATAAATTTATATTTTAAATTTATAATTTTAAATCTATATTGTTTACTCTATTCTCTATTTTTTCTATTATTTCGTGTATTGCTTTTATATTAAAACTTAATTTTTGTTTATTGTTAGTAGTATAACTAGTATAATAATTATTATCTATACAAATATAATTTTTATTTTTATCATTTTTATTTTTTATATCATTCGCATTATTGTTTTCTATACAATCTTTTTCAATATCACTATTTTCCATTAATTGTTTTATATAAATACTATTTATATATAACCAATTACACCCATTTTTTATTAAATCTAATGTTGTGCTTTGACCTAGAATACTACATATATTAGGATTATTTTTTACTATATCATCTTCATAATCTAATATATCATCACTAATTTGAAAAATATATCCTAATATATTGCCAAATAAAGTTAAATAATTATAAATTAATTCATATTCTTCTTTATCATTATAATTTATTTTATTATTAAATAATTGTAATATATATCCTAAAGTTATAGATAACGTAAATAACGAACTTGTTTTCTTTAAATTTAAATCTATATTTAATTCAACCTTATTTAATATTTCTAATGTTGTAATCGTATTACTATCATTATTAACAATTAAGTCTATTATAATATCTTTTTCTTGAAGAAATAAATCTTTATTATCTTTATTATCTTTATTATTTTTATTTTTATTTATAAATGTTTCTTTTAATAAATTAGTCTCTAGAGATATACTATTATTTAATTCCAAATCATCATATTGACCATCGATTAATAGATTTAAATTTTCTTGAAATAAATATTTAATATCATTAAAACAATGTATTAATAAACTTAAATATATATCATTATTAATGTGTACTGGCATACAATTATCAATTAATAATCCAATCGTATTAAACATATAATAAAGAAAAAAATTTGTATATTCTGTTCCATATTTAATATGAAAAGCAGGTTTATTTCTACGCATTAAATCATTATCCATCTCTGGTAAATCATCTAAAACTAAACTAAGAGCATGTAATAATTCAATACATATTGCTACTGTGTAAATAATATCAGTATTTGTTTTAAGATTATAATTATTTATTTCATTATAATGTATTTCATTAGAAATAGTATTATCAACATTGCTAAATATAAGACATAGTATAGGTCTTAATCTTTTTCCATTTTGTAATACATATTTAACTCTATCTTGTATTTCTATTGGATAATTATAAATATGTTTTTTATAGATAAATTTTTCAATACTAATAAAATAATTATTCATTTTAACTATTTTGCTTTTTATATTATTTTAATTTCTATAATATTTTTAACTTTTTTATTACTTTTATTTTCTTATTACTTTTAATTTGTTATTTGTTTATTACTTTACATTTATTATTTAAATTAATTTAATTTATTATAATTATCTAATTTATAAAAAATATTTATCTAACATATTAATAATTAATATCTTTAATTTAATACTTAATTATTAAACGTTATAAATTACTTTATATAAAATGAATACAAATAATAATATTAATAATATTGAAGAAATCAATATGAATGCTAGAAATACTATGAATGTTATGAATAATAAAAAAGGTAATAACTCTAGCAATAGTAATAATAATAATAAAACTAAAAAAAATAAAAAAAATAATAATCGCAATAAAAAACTGACATTAAATAATTCAACTATGTTAAATCAACAAACCAATACTAATAATTTAATGCATAATGAAGGTATGATGAATAATAAACGTATGATGAATAATAAAGGTATGATGAATAATAAAGGTATGATGAATAATAAAGGTATGATGAATAATAAACGTATGATGAATAATGAAGGTATGATGAATAATAAAGGTATGATGAATAATAAAGGTATGATGAATAATAAAGGTATGGTGAATAATAAAGGTATGATGAATACATCTGAAAATACTAACAATAATAATGAAAATAATATTACAAAAGTTGAAAGTTTAACTAATAATAATAGTAATAATAATAACAATTCTAATAGTAAAAAAAATATGACTATGAATAACACAAAACAAATTAAAAAAGAATTAAATGAAATTTGTATGAATTTATTAAATCATCAAATTGTAATGAAATTATTTCATTTTCAAACTACTACTTACGGAGCACATAAAGCAAGTGATGCTTATTTAGAAAAATTTGCAGGATTAATGGACCAATTTTTAGAAGTAGCACAAGGTATTTATGGTAAAGTATCTTTATCTAGATATGCTGTTTCGGGTAATACCCATAAAAATGAAACTATTAATACCCATTTAAATGGTATGATTACTTATTTAAAAACTAAAATAAATACAATTTTATCTAATTATACTGAATTAATTAATCTTCGTGATGAATTACTAAGTGATTTAGAACAATTAAAATACTTACTTACATTTCAATAGATAGGCTTATGTTTATAATTAATTAAATTATAAATTAAATTGATGGATTTACTTTTAATCCCATTGTTTCTAATTCTTCTTTATATTGTTTTCTTTCTTTTTCATCATTATTAAAAATGTAATCTGGTGATTTATAATTAACATTTCCTTTTTCTATATCTTCACTTTGTTTTTTACAACATTTATTATTTAAGGATAATATACTACAATTATAACATTCAGGTTCTACTTTACCATACTTTGTAAAACCTATAGGAATAACTCCCATAGGCATCCCACACATTCCTGTTTCTTTATTACATTTACCTTTATTATTTGGATAATTTTTATTTGCTTTATAAAAAGGACAATCATTATCTATTTGACAAGGAGCATCCCATACACCTTTTTGATTTATCTCTGGATGATATGATTTACAAAATATTGGATTATTATACTGTGGTAATTCATTACTAACACCATCTACTAAACCAAAACATTTATGATTTTTAAATTGCTGGTCTTTTGCTATACTCATCATTTTTTCATCTATTTTTGTGGATACACTACTTTCATCTAATAATGTTGGATCCATATCGGTTCGTTCATAAGTATTAATAAACTTTGTATTTTGTCTTTGAAATAATTTACTATTTTCATCATTAGGTAATACATCAAAATCAGCATTATCACTAATCTGGTCTTTATGATAATAATTATCTTCTTTATATTTATTTATTTCATTTAATTCTTCTTTCTCTAAATTATTTTTAGTAGTCTCTAGAGTAGTATCTAATTCTACTTTACTATTTTCGTGAAATTCTACTGTTTTTGGAACTGGAACACCTCTTAATTCTATTTTATTAAATACTAATTTATAATTAGTATTAATATTAGTGTTAGAATTATTATTAATATTAGTATTATTAGTATTAGTATTATTAGTATTATTAGTATTATTAGTATTATTAGTATTAGTATTATTAGTATTATTAGTATTTGTTTTTATTAAGTCAATATCATAATAAACAATAAACTGTTGATACTTATATTCTCTTGCTAATGTTAATGTAAATATATAGTTTGTTCTGGATACATCTTTTATTTCAGAAGATATTAAATTTGAATTTATTATTTTAAAAAAATGGTATGGATGGTATTCAACATAATAATTTAAATTAAGTATTAAAATATTAAATGCTGTTATTATTTCTAATTTTAATCTAGTAAATAAGTCTAAATCTACTTTATTTATTTCACCTGAATTTTTATTTATTAATGTTTCACTCTTTTTTACTTTATGTGTTATATTATCTTTAGTTATATTATCTTTAGTTGTTGTATTAAAATCAAACTTATAATTTTGTTGTTTTTGTTGTTTTAAAACATTATACATTTGATACATATCTAATTCATCAGTCATAGAAAACTTTTTTAAGGTGCGATTTTGTCTTAATATATTACTATCTATTTCTGTTAATTCATTACTATTTAATTGATTTGCTGGTAAGGCAATTTGTTTTTTTATTTCTATTGGTTTTGTATCATCATTTGATGGCGATTTGTATAATTCATCATTTGGAATTGTTGTGTTTGGGATTGTTGTGTTTGGGATTGTTGTTGAATTTATAAATGGTTCTTTTTTATATCTAAATGTAGTTAAGAATAATAATAATACTATTACTAATATTATTATATATGTGTATAGTGTATTCATTTTTATTACTATTATTATATTATATTATAATATGATAAAAAATATAGTATAATATAATTAAAAAATAAAACATTTAAAATTATAAAATAAAAAACTTTAAATTTTAAAAAACGGAAAATTTCATAAAACTGTCAAAAATTGATTTTTTTATTTTTATAATATGAAAAATTGACTTGTATTAGTCAAGTACGTTGATGTTTTGTATTTTAGATAAAATCTTCAACTTTTTACGCGTATAGGTGTTAGTTATCTTTATATATTCTTTCTACTCCAACTCACTATAAATTATTTGTGGGTTTCAGTAGGTTGAGATTATCTCAACTGATAACATCATTGTTCTTGTGTTTCAAGTTCAACTGAGTTGTCTGTGCGTTGCTAATGTATGTTCTGGTTTAAACCAAACAAACATTTACAAACCATCCAGCAATTAACAGAACTCAATGAATTACACTAAAGAATAATAAAACTATATAACACCAAAAAAAAAAAATTAAGTAAGAAGAAATAATATAAAATAACAAAGCACCAAACGTGCACCCACCCTATTCCATTTTTTTTATTCATCAACAGCCATACGATAATAATCTTGGTCTCCTACATCATCTTCTTGTGATATAACAACATGTTGTTCTCTTTCATCTGTTGTATCTCTCGTATCTATATAATCAGGATCATTACTATCACCAGGTTCAAATTCATTATTTATTTCATAACTATCATTTGTTTCTAATAATGCTTCTTCATTTTGGTCTTGTTCGGTCATTTCATCAACAATGGTTGATAAATTTTTATAATCAATTGTTTTAGTTATTTTCATTTGTGCCATTAACATTGCTCTTTTATATTCATTACCTTCTTCACTTAATTTTTTAAATGTATTTAACGTTCTTTCAATCTTTTTTTGATTATATTGAGTTATTTCTTTTTTTATATTATCATCAGTTAATTTATCATATAATGTTTGATTACTATGAATATAATCTAAATAAGAAAGTATAAATTCATTTACAATTTTAATATTATTACTTTTTTTTATTTCAAAGTTTTCTATAAAATTTACATTATTATCATCTTCAGTATCATATAATAGTTCATCTTCTAATCCTAAATTTAATTCTTTATTTAATTCTAGCATATCACGACTTGGTTCTTCATCAAGTTTAAATTCATAATCTATTATTTCACTTTCTTTTTTACCAATATTATTTTTATTTAATATAGTATATAAATTAGATAATGAGATTACATTAATATAATGTAAAAGTGTGCTTACAAACTCTGGAAAAAGAAGTTTATATTTTTCTTTACTTTTAATATCTTTTACAAAATTATATAATTCTCTCGTTGTTTCACTTAATAAAGAAAATAATGTTTCTTTTTCACCATAATTTATAAAAGAACGATATTCTAAACGTATTTTATCTTTATGTATTGGATTTGATAATTTACCATATTTTATTTGATTCATAACATCATTTAAGAATTTAATGCTAAATTGTAAATATTCTTCCTTTTTTCTATTTCTAAATAAATTACTATTATAATTAACATCATTATCATTATCATCATCATTACCATTAGAATTACCATTACCATAAGCATTATGGTTTAATTTATAATCTTCATATAATTGTTTAAAATCTCCTAAATTTGTTAATATAGTTTTATATTTTCCATAATTTTTTTCAGTTGATGTTATTTTCTTTACTACATTATCAATTTCATTATCAATACTATTTGTTAAATTTGTAATTTGTTTATATACATCAAACATAGATTGTTTTGATTGTTGTTTCTTTTGTTGTGTTTGTTGTGTTTGTTGTGTTTGTTGTTCTTGGTCTATCGTAAATATATCATCTTCGTTTTCTTCAATTTTATTAAAAAAATCTTTTAAGTAATCTAATATAGATAATTTAGGCATCTTTTTAATAATGTCTTTAATCTTATTTTTTTCTATTTCTTGGTATTCTACATTTTTATCTAACTCTAAATTTATATCTAGAGAACATTTATTAGATACAGATTGTTGTTGTTCATCATTATTAAAATTATCTATTAAACCATCGTCATAGTTATAGTGAATACAAGTTTCATTTTCTAATTTATTTTCCATATCTCTAAATTTAAATGTATTGCCATAGTAAATTGCTTCTTTTATTCTATTATAATCCGAATGTATATTATAAGTTTCTTTTTCAATATCAACTTTCTTAATATTAGATAAAATACAACGTCCGTATTTATCATAAATATGCTCTTTACCTTTATAAATACCTTTTTCAATATATTTTTTATACATCTCTTTAACATCATCATTTACAATTGTTTCATAATTAACTTTAATACGTGCTTCTGATGGTTTATATAAAGGTTCAAATACTATATTTGTTTTTTCAACAGTTAAAATAGATTTTATTTTACTTAAAATAGTTGTTACTTCACTGAATAAATTAATTGTTTTAGGGATTTCACTATTTTTTTTATTAAAGTAATTCATATAATCAAATTTAGTATCATACTTATATTCATCAGGACAACAATTATTTAATAACATAGAATAATTTGATTTTGTTGAATTATCAATAACAGTATTTATTTTATTGATTACATTAAGAGCATAATAAATTTTATTTTCATTACCTACATTTATCATTTTATCAATATTCGCATAGGATATTTCTTTTAAATTAGCACTATTTAATAATTTAACAGGATGCCAGGTAATATCATTGTATTCTAAACGAGGCTTAAATTCTCTCCAACGATTACTATAATAGTTTTCAAACTCATTGATAGTATTTATTGTATTAGATTTATCATTTAATGCGGTTATTAATTTATTTTTTACTAAATTGTCATTTTCAACTTGTTTTTTAATTCTTTCTATTAATTTTAATTCAGTAATAGTTGTATTTTTATCATCTAATGACGCATATTCAGGAACCTCTATCATTTTTGATAAAATATACATTATAAATTCAACACCATCTTTTTCATTATCATCATTAATTAATGGATATCCTATACTATTATAATCCAATGGTAATCTATAATTAATTTTACTTGTTTGTAAAATTATTAAAAATCGGGCACCTATATCAGCAATCATATGATTAAGTTCTTGATTATTAATTAATTTACTTAATAATTCTGGACGTTTTAATAATTCAGGCTTAGATTTTTTATATACTTCATAAAATCTATCTTTTGTTTCAAATGTAAAAGATTTTAAGAAATTTAGCATTTCTACCTCATCATCAATACTAAATGAATTATTAAGATGTTCAATACGAGATAATTCTTTCATTGTTTTGAAAATTTGAATACGTTTTTTCATTATTTCTTTTTCATGTTCATTACCAATGGTTAAGGTTAAATTAGATATCATCTTTTCAATATATTCTTTTTGTTTTTTTATAATAGGTATTGCTTCTGTAAGTTCTCTTGTTTTTATTACACCTCCATCTTCACCTTTATTAAAATCTTCAAAATCTTCAACATCAGTTGTTTTGATTTCAACACCACATACATTACAAATAAAAGCACCATCAATTTCTGTTCCATAAATATCAGCAATTCTATCAAAATCTATTTTAGTGTAGGTTTCCATTAGTTCATTATTATCATATTGATTACCCATTTCATTTTTAGATTTATTATTTAAATAACTGATTGCTAATTTATGATGATTACATAATAAGTGTTGGTCGCATACTTTACAATACGTCCAATTTTTATTATTATCTTTTGTATTATAATTATTATAATCTACATTTGTATTATTTCTATTATTTCTA